>Ga0136643_10003345_pt1 | contig 21554 bp, 14 predicted proteins | sample TergutLab28metaG_FD_96883 | JGI IMG/M metagenome (GOLD analysis project Ga0136643, IMG submission 96883) | Labiotermes labralis P1 segment gut microbial communities from Petit-Saut dam, French Guiana - Lab288 P1 (version 3) (version 3) | ecosystem: Host-associated > Arthropoda: Insects >...
GCGACTGTAGTGATATGTGTGGTAAAAAGGAGTTTGGAGTCAAGGATGACACCGAGGTAACGGACGTGGGTGCTCCATGGGATAGCCGTGTGTTGAAAGTGGACTGGGGTAGGGATAGGGGGATGGCGTTTGGTGAAAAGTATTGCTTCTGTTTTGCGGACGTTGATGCGCAATTTCCATTTGGTGAAAAACCGAAGAAGGGTGGATGAGACTTGAGTGAGTCGGTTGACGATAGTGTCTGTACGCCAGGACTGAGTGAGGATAGCAGTGTTGTCGGCGTATAGAGCTAGATGAGAGTTGGGAGGATGAGGAATATCTGAAATGTAGAGTAAGAAAAGTGAAGTGGACAACACCACTCCTTGTGGCAATCCTGCTGGTGTAGTTTTGATGGAGGAAGACTCATCGTTTACGTGGACCATGAAGTTACGTTCTGTTAGGAACGCCTTGAGGATCCAAAGCAGATACGTCGGTACTTTGAGGGTGATGAGTTTGTACAGGAGACCAGTTATCCATACTGTATCATAGGCTTTCTCAATATCAAGTAGAAGCATGCCTGTATGCTTGTGCAAATTAAAGCCATTTGTGATGTAGTCGGTAATGCGAGTCAGTTGGGCGACTGTGGAATGTTTCCTGCGGAAACCGAATTGGAAATGGGGAATTAATTGGTGTTGTTGGATGAAGGAGGTAAGCCGGGCTGCTATTATACGTTCGAATAATTTGCCAAGAGTACTGAGAAGGCTGATTGGTGTATAGGAATTAGGATCGGTATGGGGTTGTAGTAGCTTTTCAAGGGCTACAGTGATCAAGGGAATTGGCAACTGCCATGTACACTCCATGTCTGGTCTTCTGTGAGCATGATAATGAACACCTGGGTCCCATAAAATGTGGAGGATTTCTGGATTATTTGAGCAACTGCAGTATTAACTTGTGCAGAAGGACTGAACTATGGGGTGTTAGTTCGTGGAAATAAAAATCTTATATTTAAGAAGAATTTCACCTTCACATGTAGGTAATTGCAATGTCATTGCTATCTATATGTGAAAGTGAAATTCTTCTTCAATATAACACTTGTGATATCATCGTTAGGGGTCAAGGTTTAAACTCCAATTGCTGCCCAGGACAGAGGGGTTTGAAATTGATATTACCCGTAAATGCCATCACACTGGTACCCTGCCTGCACTGAGGGTGGCAGTATGTGAAGAATTGAAGGTCCGTATGCAACCCCGAGACTGGTGTAGAATTGTCCTGCTTGAAATAACCATACATTGGTGCATCTTTTAATTCTCAGAAAAATAGTGACAGAATTTACTGAATATATATATTTTATATGCGGGCTGTTTGATTTTGCGCACGGTTACCATATACCAGACTCCAACTTTAAGGTCCTACAACGGAACCCTATGAATTGCATGGCGATTTGTGGGATGCGAAGGACACCAATATTTTTCTCTTGCTGTTGACATTACACGTTATGTAAATCATGCCTTATCAAAGAAAAACCGGTGTGTCAGATCAAGAAATCCACTGTCTACCAGTTCTTGTAACTACTTACGGTATGAGCTTCTTGCTTTCCAGTTTAGAGGAAAGAGAAGTACAGTCTTAATTTTTGTATGGGCATAGTTTTACAAGTCCTGTTGTCATACAGACTGTTTGACACCCCACTTTGAATAGCCAAACAGTGCATAGATTTCGAGGGGCTTGTTGTCCTTTTAGTGTCAGTATCATCCAGTTTATCTTCAATTAAGACATGATGTTTTATATTTTTCCCTTGTCCAGATCTGGACCTCTCATTTGAAATTTTCCACTGTTCTGTATATTGTTTTTTGCATGGCATTGTTTACAGGGGTTGACTCCCTTAAGCAAGTCGGCATGTTTTTCCTATGCTTCAGACTGTGATTAAAAGACTTGTTTGTAGCTGGTATTCAGTCTTGGTAAAATGAAGTCTGATTGATTGTCAGAAGGGTGAAAAATGTTTATACTTGTTTCGTGGACATTCATGACTTTGTTACCAGCAACTTAAAAATGGTTGCAACAAACACTTTCTTCTTTCTTGAACTTTTGTGAGAGTAAGCACAAGAAATGTGGAATTGAAACACAGGAGAATCCATGAAAGTTCAAAACTTACAAGTTAAGATGCTAGCAGAAATAACTATTAATTTTGTTACCATCATTGTATTTTGTCATTGTTTACCACTGATAGTCTTGGAATTTATTTTGACAACAAATTTGTTTCTTCTTTGCCTAGACTTCAGAATTTTTTTTTTTTTAAATCTTTTGTTATGTCCAGCAGTATGACCCATGAAGTCCTTTGTCCCTTTTGATTATGTATAACCAGATGTAGATCTGAAATTATTTAAATTGAAGGCAATCAAAATAGATGCTGACTTCTGTTTAAATTCTCTTCCATCAGACATGCATGTGTGATGATGGAACAGCTCTAATGTTCGGTTGATGAATTCCATTTTGTGTTCTTCCAGTTACATCTTCTCAGTACTGCCAACTAACAAGCAGATGATAGCATTAAGTGCAACTTACCCAGGCAAATTGGACATGTTCCTGAGTCGTTACATGCGCTCTCCCGTACATGTCAACCTAGGACCAGCAGGACCAATCTTACTGGGTCTCAAACAGTTTGTCTACATAGTGCGTCCTCATCTGAACACTATGGTGCAAATAAGGTATAAAGTTGAAGCACTGCTGCATATCTTGTCATCAGTGTCCTTCAAACAGTGTCTCATCTTTTCCAATTACCAAACAAGGTATGTATAATGTACACATTTGAAACTACAGTGACAGTTTTGTAGAATCCCACAGATAGAATAGAGTACAATAGTATAGTATACAGTAGAATAGAACAGAATAGAGTAGAATAGAATACAGAAAGGCAGGCATCACAGTGACACATGCGCTTTGACTGTTATCGGTCTTTAGTGTGGCTCTTTAGCTCATGCATTCAAGAGCCCTGCACCTTGAACGAAGTGCAGTATCTTGCTCCCAGAGATGTCCTCAGTCTCACCTGGTTTCGAAAAATGACAACCCAGGTGCCTGAATTGTAATGTGGCCGAAGCCCCACAGTCACAAAGAATATATGAGGCTGTTTTAGATGCATGCTTGCAGCTATCACAGTTGGGACTGTGTACCAGCCCCAGTTTAATAAATGTCCTTTTAAATGATAGTGCCCTATTAGTGAATCTGTCATTATTACTAGCTGGTTTGTGCTCAGATTGAGCAATTCCATAGTTCCCCCCCCCTCCCCTATAGAGGGTCTTTTAAGAAAGCCCTTAGCCAGCTGTGTCCACATGTGGGCTGCCAGTGCTCCTTGTGTTTCCTGCTCATCCAGTCCCTCATCACCTCCTTAGAAACCTCTACAGATATACCAAGTGCAGGCTCAGTTCCTGTGAGTGGGTGTGAGGAGTGTTCTTTGGCTAATTGATCAGCTAATTCATTTCCATCAATTCCCATGTGTCCTGGAATCCATGCCAGTTGGATCCTGTTATGTGCTACCAGTTTCACCAGGAATTTATGGCAGTCACAAACTAATTTGGAATTTATCTGGAAACCCTCAAGGGCCTCATGTCTGCCTGACTGTTGGAAAGAATGTAGTTGTTCCTACCTGTGTAGCCCTTTTCTAAATTCTACATTATACAACCCTTAATGTCATGTGTCAGCCTACAGTACCATGGTGTGGAGTCCAAGATTGAGGCTGTGCCCCCTTCTGGAGCCCTATCTACACACCACAGCACCAGTGCCTTTATTGGTCTTGAACCCCTCTGTATGACACACCAGGCCCATTGTTGTTTGTATTGAACCTGTTCTGCCATTAGTGGATTTTTGTCTCCACTGTTGGTTACACATTAGTCTGTAGATCCCTGTCTGGTTCTCTGTCTCAGTCATATATGAAGAGGAAGAAGTCTCAGGAGTACCCTATTGGGGCCATCTTTATTGCCCCTGTTTTAGCCAGACAGGCTAATCTCAGTAACTTACTGAGCTCCGTCCTGCTGACATTTTTATCTGACCCTTGGCCACCAAACCATGGAGCTGTAAGTCAATACGGGTCTATTCACCGTGATGTAGATCCAGTGTACAACTCTAGGTTTTGGACCCCAGATTTTACCAAATGTGCCCATACAGGTCCAAAGCCTTTTAGGCCTTATTCATCATATTTTTCAGCTGTGTTTTCCATGTCAATCCCTTGTCCTGAATAATTCCAAGGTATTTTACCTTGGTAGTTAGCTGCAGTGTATGTCCCAAGAAGTTTGGTTCCTTTAGGCCCCTTAGATCTCTTTTCCTGGTGAATGGTACTATCATCATCTTTTGTGGGTTATAAGACAGCTGAATCCTGTGACATCACTGATGTACCATACCCAAAGCCTCCTGTAGAAGCTCTGAGACAGTGTTTGGGAATTTTCCCGTGATGAGGGTAGCAATGTCAGCTGCATAACCCACTGTATAACAGCCATTCCCATTGAGTCCTCCTATGAGTTCATCCACCACCAGGCTTCACAGCAGAGGTGATAGAACACCCCGTGCAGACAAACACTGGTCACAGACCCTTCCACAGTTTCTCACACGAGCATGGCTGCAACTTACTTCCACCCGACATGGAGCTGATTTGTTGACAGATTGGGTCTCCATGACTACTGTGTGGCAGCTTTTGTTATGATGTCAAATGAGGTGCTATCAAAAACCCCCTCAAAATCTAGGAAAGCTCTGTATGCAACTTTCCTTTTTTCTGCTGGTTCCTCTATAATTTGTAATCGGATGGTGCAGTGCAGATTCAGTGGACTTTCCTGGTTGGCAGGCAAATTGGTATCGATGTAGGGAATATAGCCCCAAAATCTCGTGTGTGATACGCATGTCCACTAATATTTCCTTTGTTTTTAGCATGAAGGTTGATAGACTAGTAGGATGATTTGCCATAGCCTTGGTATAGTTGGTCTTCCCAGGTTTAATGATAAATGTCACTTTGAACTGCCTCCAAGCTTCGGATCTATACCCTCTTGCTAGGCAGGCTCTATAAATGTGGCCTTTATGAGTTGTTAAGTGGTAAACTCCTTGTTACAAGAGTGCAGGTGCAGTTCCATCAGGCCCTTGTTTAAGTGCGCTTATCATCCGTCTTATTTTAGATTGGTCACTGACCTCTTTTAGACAGTTTCAATTTTTTGCTTTGACCAGCGAATGTTCTCAGGTTTGGCTGCCCTTGTCCTTCCAAGGTCACTGCTTCTCCAGCAGACCTTGGAAAATGAAGTCTGTATAGTTCCATTAGGGTCTCTTTTCCAGACTGTGTGTATTGGTGATCAGGTAGTTTAACAGATTCAACCCTCTTGGCTGACTGAATACCCATGATCCCCATAAGTTTGGCCTTGTCAGGTACAGCTTCGATCCGCTGACGTTAGTCCCTCCAAGAGAGTGTTTGGCATTCCATATCTCCTTATTGTAACAGGTGAGGGCTGTCTTGTATGGCTCCCATTCTCCTGTTCTTTTAGGCTGATTAAAAACCATCTTCTTGAAATTCTAAGGTGGCTTAACTTTGTTCCACCAAGGAACTATCCTTGGTGAGAGCCATTCTGGCTCGACAGTTTTGGTGATTGGACAAGTGGATGGCCTGTTGCACCATGTTACATCCCACAACTAGGGTATAACTCTTGGTGCAAACCCTAGATTTGCCTACAGGTCTTTCTGATAGGATTCCACATTGGTTCTCTTGGGGTTGTGATATGTGAGCCTGGTAACTTCCACATCACCTACTTGAAATACTACGTATCTGTGAGCTTACTGAGATCTTGTGAGATACATGCCAATTAGTCACTAGGTCCCCTATCTTGTCAGTCCCTAGTGTCAAGTCTTTTATAACCTCCTGTCTCTCACTAATTACAAAAGTATGCTCATAACCTTTATAAAGAATATTAAGATTTGTAGTAACCAAAGGAAAGGAAAGTGTATAGAAGAATTTTAGGCCCAGTATATGACAGTGAAAAAGAAAATTGGAGGATATTAACCAATAAAGAAGTTTATGCAAGTGTTAAAAAACCTACTATAATAGAGACTATAAGGTTAAATGGATTGCGTTGGTTTGGGCATGTACAGAGAATGGAAGAAAATAGGATTCCCAAAAGGGTATTATATATGAATTTCGGAACAACGAGATTGAGAGGTAGACCAAGAAATAGATGGCAAGATGAGGTGAGAAAGGATGGAAGAATAGTTGGTGGAGAAGGGTGGCAGGAAAAAGTACATAACAGAGAGGAATGGAAGAAGCTCCTGATAACGGCAAGGAATCGTTTTATTTTGCACACGCCAATGGAATGAATGAATGAATGTAACCAAATATTCCATTAGCAGTTCTTGTGGATTGATGTCCATGTTCCACCATATGATGTGATGTGTACTGGCATCACATTCAACAATCAATTGCATTTTGTTTCTACTGCAGTGACTTCCCATAACCTATTTGACAGGGGTGGTTTGTCTGAATCATAGGGGAGGTATGCTGAGATAACAGTAAGTTCCCTCTTATTCCATCCTCTGTTGTAAGTCATCCTTATCTTCCCCACATCCCTGAGCACAGCTGTGACAGTGGAAAGGCATGGATGGTATTCCTGACATAAATACAGGACCTTGTAATAATACAGGGTCCAGTAGAAAATAGTTGCCCTCTTATATTGTGTAATTGGCTTATTCAGTCACCATAAATCCAAGGTTCCTAAATAAGTGCTGTATTTATCTCCCCTATTGCAAATTTTTGGCAAAGGAGTGTCATCACAGCCTTCCTGTTGTTCAGATTAATTGGAACATATTTATATATTTGGGGTATCTTGTCCCTATTTTTCCTTGACTTTTGTTAAACGCTCAACCTCCTAGGTTTGCTGCAAATAGCAGCCCTGTGGGGTTGTTCAACAGACTGGCTGGCCTCCTGCTGAGGAAAATTAGGCAGGTACTTCGGCACCACAGTGTCCCTGCTATTGATAGCTTTTTATTTCATATTATCTCCATACGAGTCCCACAAGTAATAGGGAAATAATAGTCTCCATGCCCAGAGCACCTTATGGGTGCAAGGTATAAGTACAATGGGGCACTGCCTGGTGTCCTGAAAGGATCATTAGCACCACTGCTATCATTGCCCCAGTGCCATGCAACCCTTGGCATGATGCCTCACATCTTGGTGTGGGTGGACCATTGCCTCTGTTAGCTACCTGTAGTTGTTACCCCCTCTGTGTTGGGGATGGCAGAGGTTAGTTTTTGAAGGGGTTGCAGGAAAATGAATTGGACACTGTTTTTAGGGGGGGTGGGAGCTGTCATCAGGATATTGTTATCGGAAAGTGAAATGTTTTGAGGGGAAAATGCTTACACATGTGTTTCATTTCTGTATCACACTTTTTGTACATAAAGTATTTCCAGCTTTCTGTTTTCAAAATTCTTTGTTGTTGTTGTCGTCGTCGTCATCATGGTCGTCGTCGTTTATTATACTTACAGCAGTATTAAAGAGTTCTACTTTTTTTTTTTTTAATTCTAGAGCTCAAAGCATCTGCAATCAGTTAAAAACAGCAGGATGGGCTGCAATATGGTTGACGGGAGGGCAAGAGCAACACGATCGTCTAGAAGCTGTTGCAAGCCTCCGTGAGTTTCGCTGCCGGGTACTTCTGTCAACAGACCTTACTGCAAGAGGAATTGATGCAGAGAATGTAAACCTTGTTATTAACCTTGATATACCTCACAGCAGTGCAACATACTTGCATCGTATTGGAAGGGCTGGACGGTATGGTTCTCACGGTATTGCAATATCACTTGTAGCTGATGGTACAGAATTAGGTCAGTTCAGAAATATGCTGGGAAAAATTGGTGAATTAGTGTGTGTTGCTAAGTTATCAGGTGATGTAACATCAATGGATTTGTGGCATTGTGATGTTTCAAGCTTTGAAGAAGTGTGGGGTACTGCTCCAGATGCTGAGGACTGTAAAGGTGATGATTTAGGTTCAGCTGACAAGCATACTGGAAGTGGTGGAGTCAGAAAGAAAATTGTAAATCATATGAATAGCTTGTATAATGACAAGAAAGTAGAGAATGCAGAGAAACTACATGGAAAATTGAATGAAAGTTGGCAAAAGTCTGTCACAGGTTTAGTGAAAGAAATGGGTGAGATGACCCTGTTAGTTGATGACAGGAAATGTGAAAACAAAACAGCTGAGAAACTAGCACTTTGTGACTTGGCTGCAAAATTGACACAAGAAACAAATGTTAATATCAAACTGGACACATATGAAGACTTGTCAAATCAGTTAGAAAACTTTACTGATGTCTCAGACACGTGTGATGCATGCTATTTGAAGAAAGAGGCTGCAACTGTTTCAAGCAAAATTGAAGTATCAAAAGTTTTGTGTGATATGATACAAGAAGACATCTCTGTGACAACTAGAAAGCTGAAAGAAGAAACCATTAATTGGAGCACTGACAGATTGTTAAAGCACCTAGCAGATGGACTTCCATGGCCAGTGACTGAGGCTGAATGTTCAAGAACATCTCAGAATCACCGATTAAGTTACCCATATTTTGCTGTTTCAAAAGGTCCAGAAGCTACAAAACTGACAGTTTTGTCAAAAACAATTTTGGGTCATTCAAAAAATGATGGCCACTCTAATTTCAGTGGCCATCACCATGCCAATGTATATGGTAGGTCTGATGACCCTTCATCTCTAGAACAAAATGGTACTAGAAGTGAGGATTCTTCACCATGTTCTGAAGACTCTGATTCTGAAACCAGCATACCAGAAAGTTCAAGCTTCAAATTCTGTAGGAAAAGTAAACAAAATTCATTGTGGAATGACACTAATGTAGAGAATTCTGTAGACTGCTGTAGTTATCCAGGGATACATTCATGCAGTGACAACAGTGCTTATTGCAAGTGGAGGAATAACTGTCATGAACAGTACAGTGATTTTGATTTGTGTGAGTTTGGATGTGATGTGGAAGACAATGGGTATTACAGCACGTGGAATATGCATGTACAGCAAATAAGGCAGTACATTCAGTGCACAGAATACTGGAAATATATGTTCAGTAAGTATTAGGCATGTTGTTCAGTATATGTTTGCTCAGGTGGGTCACAAAATAGAACACTGTGATCCTTTTGTTAGATTATTTGAATTATGCATTGAAAGCAAAGTTCCACGTTAAACAACACATAGTTTACATTGTTCAGTTGCTGTCTTTTTTGTCACTATCAAATGTTAATCAACCCATCACCTCTGTCTTTTTGTTGCAGTTATATTAACACCAAATAAAGAAAAATTAAAATGCATGTACCACATGGTAGGTGGTTTGCTGAATGGATTGGTGGGTGACATTTTAATGAATTAGATATTGAGTGACAGGGGGAGTAGGAGGAGGAGACTCAAACATTGGAGGATCATTGTGATCCATTGAAGGTGTAGAGACAGGTGGTTGCAATGGTAAAGAAGGGGATTTAACTTATAAGAAATTTGGCAGTATTGCATTTTGCATTTGTGGATGTTTTGAAGTTGGTGGTAAAATGTCACTAGAAGTATTTGGTTGATCTTAAAATGAGCTATTTGAGAAATCTTTTGTCTTTTGTTGCTTCTCAGCCTGTAACTTTTCACACAGCAGTTGATACTGTCAAGCCAGATTTTGTTTGACTGTATGATATTTTTTTACATTACTGAATATTGCAGTCATTATTTTTAAGTTGTTGCAAATGATCTTCAGTTTTTTCCTAGCCTGTTTTGCAAAATGTTCCATCATTCCATGCTATGTTACTTCTTTTATAATTTTTTTGCACAACTTGACATATGTTCTTAGAATATAGGAGTGAACTAAAAAATATAGAATCTATAATTTCTTTTCTCATGGATTTTGTTGTAACAACTAACAAAGCCAAACATTAACTACAAGGTGCTACCCAAAAGTCCCCAAAATTGGATTGCTGTGCAAAAACTGCTTTTAGTACAGTTGTTTGCTGTTATGTGTTGCGAGCTGTACCCTTTATGAACCACCCTGCCAAGTGGGGCTCTGCTGTGAGGATGTGTGTTTTTTTCTGTGCTTTTTTGTGAAGTCATGTTAGTGCTGTTTTGTGATCGTACCGACTTGCTAAAATGATGTGAAGGAGCAACGGATTTGCATCAAATTCTGCTTCATACTCAGCAAGACAGCTTGGAAACACACACAATGCTTAAAGAAGCATTTGGTGGTAATGTCCAAGGCCAAATGCAAACCTATGAATGGTTTAAGCGTTTCTAGAATGGATGGATGTCAGTTGGTAATGAAGAGCATTCCTGACAACTTTCGACCGGAACCACGACCAAAAATGTGACATGAGTTTTACATTGAAGGCATTGTGCATGAGGAATTTGTTCCACCAGGACAGGTGGTGAATGGAAAATTTTATTGCAATATTCTGAGGTGACTGAGGGAAAACATCTGGCGCATATGTCCAGACAAGTGGCACAACAACTCCTGGGCCCTGCATCATGACAATGCTCCGGCTCATGCGTCACTCATCAAGCGGCAATTTATGGCTTCTACGAAGACGACAGTGGTCCCCCCACCCTCCCTACTCACCAGACATCGCCACCTGTGATTTTTTCCTATTCCTGAATTTGATATTCCAGCTCAAGGGGCGATGTTCTGACAGCATTGAAGAGACCCAGACTGAATAACAGGACGTGATGAAGACGCTGACGCGAAATGACTTCCAGCAGTGCTTCCAATCTTGGAAATCCTGCTGGGATCACTGTATTAATGCAGAAAGGGACTACTTCGAAGGGGATGAAGGTGAATAGATTTTTCGGTAAGTGGTTAAGCTACTGCAGAGGAATTTCATCAACTTTTGTGTAACACCTCATATTGCTGTTGCTGATATTGTGTGTATGTAATGAGTCACAAGATATTTATACACACTTTGGATATTCTTCTTTTCAGATACCACCTGTTTCAAAAATTTTTATCAATTACAATAAAAAACATATTAATTAAAAAATGAAATCAAATGAATATAATAAAATGAAAAGTAAAGAAAAATATTGTGAAGGAGGTGAGGTGAACAAACATAGAAAGTGATGGCCAGAGCTGGAGGTTGGCTGATAGGGATAACATTATTTCAGGAACACCTGCAACCTGCCATTTTGGAGGACAAAGTTTGTTTGACATGTGAAACCACTTACCCCTCAAATACTGTTTCCTTTTGCTCATGCTGCATCTTCCATGCCAATTGCAGCAGGGGCACTTAAAAATGTAGTTATTTCTATGCATTGTCATATTATACTAAACTCTTTATATTAAACTCATTTTGGTGGTTCAGTGGTGGCACTGAGCAAGCTGTGTAATAACAAAGCACTTGCTGAAAACTGATTTCCAGAGTTAAGACAGTAATTTATGTACATGCTTCTAAAGTTCTATGCACCACAACAAGTTATCTGGGTGGCATGGCAGTGTGTGCCTAGATTGCACATCTCCATATTTTTTCAGTGTTCCAAATTGCTCTTCCTGTCAGTTTGTGATCCTCCATTGGTGCTGACAAAAGTCTTCTTTTTATTTTATATCCTTTTTTCTGTGTCTTGCAACACTGGTACTGGTAAGTTTACCATAACTTGGAGAGCTACTGGCTCACATTAAAACAGTATGAAGGATGGGAACCTGTGTGGCCTTTTGACCACATGACCTAATGCATGATGTGCGTTTAGGGTTGGGTATAGCTACCATTATGTGGAATGAATTGAATTAAAATTCAGAAACTTGTGTAATTTTTATAATTTTAAGTTGTGTACATTCAAACAAAGGCTCTTTTAACTAATATTATGTAATAAGAAAATCCAACCACATTTGTTTTTTAAAATGAATGTTGAACTGCATTTCCTTGCGTCGGCTCAGGCATGCTGCATCTCTCGGAGTTGAGAAAGCCAAGCTTCCTTATTGGTTTCAAAAGTTGGTCTCACTGCTGTGTAGTCTGGGGCTGCTCGGCATCGACCAAAGAATTGTGATTTGAAGGACATGCTCATTAAGAACTGAGAGTTTTGGTAAACCACCTGAATACAAGTCACTTACCTGGGGTTGAATTTTTTTGTACAGATGAAAGCAATTTATTACGCTACAAGATACAAATGTCTTTACAATATTCTTTCAAGAGCTGCAATTCAAAAGGTATGAGGCTGGGCACAGTGCATAACTCCTTATCACCAACATAACAGAAACCACTCAACTTAAATTTGTTGTGAACCCCACTAGGGCCACATCTAAGAGGACGAACAACATATGAATAATATCACATGTGGATGACTGCCTACAGCTTGAAAACTCCTGTGGGCAAAGATATGTAAAAAAGACCCTACCCTCACATCTGGGTCTGAAAGGCTGGTTTCCGTTTCAATATTCAGTGGTCACGCCCTGCATGGTTCCTAGAAAGAATTATTCTCAAGTATTAACAACCTCATAATGACATCTATAGGAGACATCACATTGTGAACAGATTACACACCCATCCAACTTACCCCTTCGTGCTGTGCCACATACATATTGCTTCATCATTGCATGACATCTCAACACTTTCTGAACTTATGACTGGTCATTGTGCGAGGCTTCCCTGCAAGTGCGGTCAGTTGGCCCATCACATAGCCCGGTAAGAATAATTCAAGACGTGTTGATGGAGGCAGCCCATTACGATGTACCATGGGCAACTTGTAAATATCGTCATACTACCTTTCATATGTCTGGTTAAAACAGTGAGTTACATAAAGAATATCTTATCTTGCAGTTTCTTACAATCACAACCTTATAGGATTTTCTCCTTTAAAAGTTCTCCAGTGATAATGGTGGTGACTTTGTAACTGGTCCTTAAAATTACCTGGGTGCCATTTTGATACAGCCGTGGAAGTGATGTTGTGTTAGGATGACTACATGACACAAACATAATACAGAATTTTATAGTGGTTCAGAATTTGCTAAAGGACAAAAGATTGGTATTTTGAACCCAGAAGGAACAGTTCAAAATGTCTTGTGTGATGTTTGTAATGGAGTAGATCAGAGTGACATGAAATGGCCCAAGCTGCTAAAGGAGTAGGATGTAGTAAATTCTCATTGAACATTAAGTACTCTTATTTTAAGACTGGGTTGAAAGCTTCACACACTCGTTGCGTAATGTGAAGTGGGTTGGGGGAAAAGGTTAACAATGCATGAGGAAATTTTGATGTATTTGTTTTTTAGTTATTTTTTTCTTTCCTTCTCTCCCCAGTAAGCACATACCTATTGAATGAAGTCTGAGAACAGTAGTGTGTACAGTCTGTAAAGTGGCACAGTTTCATTGCCTGTCACATATTGTTAGATGAAGATAAATGTCAGTTTTTCAGTTGTTGGTGCATATGTGGTATGTATATATATGCACAGCCTAATGGGTCGGTATTTTTAACTTAGTGATCTGTATTTTCATGTTGTGGGTGTCTAACCAATCAACCAACTGACTTTCTACATGGAGCAGAATGCTTCCTGAGAAGGTAACAGGTCCTCAGCTAGTCAAGAAATTTACTGTATTTTATGGAATTTACTGCATTCACCAGTGCCTGCCATGTGTCCCAATCCTAAGCCAGATGAATCCAGTCCATGGCTCCCCATTCCAATTCTTGAAGATCCATTTTAATACTATCCTCCCATCTATGCCTAGATCTTCCAAATGATGTCTTTCCTTCAGTTCTTCCAACCAAAACCCTGTATGTACCTCCACTGTTTTCCGTATGTGCCACATGCCCCACCCATCTCATTCTTCTTGATTTGATTACCCAGATGTTTATTGAGGAGTATATATCATAAACCTCCTTTTTATGTATTCTTCTGCATTCCTGTGTTACCTCATCCCTCTTAGGCCCAAGTATCTTCGTTAGCACACTATTCTTGAACACCCTCAGTGTATGTTCCTCCTTTGATGTGAGACCAAGCTTCATAAAAATAGAAAACAACAAGCAAAATTACAGTCCTGAGTATGTTAATCTTCATATTTTTGGATAGCAACTGGAAGACAAAAGATTCTGCACTGAATGATAACAAGCATTCCCCAACTTCAATCTGCTCTTGATATCTTCATGAATGGACTTTTGATTTGTTACAGTTCCCAGATATCTGAACTGTTCCCCTGCCCCTCCCTTCAAAGGATTTATTACCTACCTTTGTGTTGTGATCTTTCCCTGCATGCTGGTCCCAAGACATGACCACATACTTTGTTTCTTCAGCATTTACTTGTAGACCAGACTCCTTACTAGCAACTGCTAAAGCTTTGATGTTTATCTTTATAGTGTATACGCTTCCACCCAATATATTAACATCATCAGCATAAACCAGAAGCTGGTGTGTGGATATCCGGGTTTGTAAATTGTATATTTTCTTATGACATCTGTACAGACACAAATGGGGGACCACGGTAGCACAGTGGTTAAGGAGCTGTGCTACAAATCGGAAGGTCGCTGGTTCGATTCCAAATAGTGTCAATGGAATTTTTCATTGACATAATCGTTCCGATCACACTATGGCCCTGGGGTCGACTCAGCCTCTAACAGAAATGAGTACCAGGAGTAATTCCTGGGGGTAAAAACGGCCGGTGCGTAAGGCTGACAACCTTACCACCGTCCTGTGCTCTTGTCACGTGATCTGGGAAACTTAACTACCTGGAACCCTCTGGGCCACTCCAGGCCTGTAATGGGACTGATTTACCTTTTTTTACAGGCACAAATGAGAGTGTGTATACTGTGTTATATGTTAAGTATTTTTTAACATGATTGTTACCATCACCTAGGAATAGCAGGATGTTACAGTTATTTGGTGCATTAGTCCATGAAAGAAATTTTTACAAGCAGCAAGTTGCGATTAAAATATGTAATGATATTTCTGTTTAGAACTTCCTTGACAGAAGATATTCACATACAGATCAGAAATAGATTAAATCATTGTAGCATGTTGCTTTATGTGCTTGAATTTAATTTTCTGAACACAACTGTGTACTGATGAATAAATTTCAGAAATACACTGCAATCAAAATAGTATATTTCATAAAAGACAAAAAAATAGCCTAGTGCAAATGTATTCAGAATTTTTCCTATGGGGACCAGTATAAGATACTGTCATTTTGAGTACAAAAAATAGTTTGTATTGTTGTAAATAACAGTCCATTGACTTATTGGGAAGGTTAGTTTCTAACTTTAGAATCTAGCAAGGGTCTGGGTTCACATTCTGCTGGTCCTTTTTAACGTTTCAGTCATTTTTCACATGGCAGAACACATTTAAGAACCATGGGTCTTCATAGTGGCTACTTTATTGTTTATAATCCCCCCCCCCCCCAGGCGTTAACCTAGTGAGAGATTTATAATTCAGTCCATCTACCTTAGGTGGTGGTCATTCATCATAATAGTTGCTGTTTGTAATGGACCCAAGGTTAGCATCACCATCATAAGGGTACATATAAATCTTTGATGCAAACTAAATTATTAATTGTTTACACAGAAGTGTTCTTGAGATACTAATCAAATTCTCCATATGGTATGGAACCTGATGATTTTTGATGTTCATAACCATGTTAAGTGGGTTCCTTGTCATGGTATGGCATCCTGAGGCTGCAGATGGAATTGGGTCAAATGTATTCATTAAAGCTTTGAAGACAGAGAATAAGAGGCAGTCATGCAACCATGAATCAGATTCCACAGTGAAGTTTGCCCTTATCTTTTCATCTGAAAGGGCCTGCAGCACATGAATGTTATACGATGTAATGGAGGACTCTCCACAGAGTGTTACATGAACTTACTTTATGGGTTAACTTCCTTGAACCATGAAAGAAGCCTCACTCATATGAGCTAGATGAATGCTGCTTGGATGTAATCTACTGTTTGTTCACTTATGAGTGACCAACCAGAGCCTTGGCAGCTGCAGCCATCAGCACAGAGTTGTCATACAAGCGTATGAGGGACTCTGACAGTACACAAGATTTCAGGCTTTCACGGCATTTTAGTTGAGGCCTTTGCTCTTTTGGATGTTACACAGTGGAGGTTGGTAGCTGGTTACTGATGTTTTGGGACAATTGCGTGTTCATTGTCCTTATATCAGCAGCTTCATTCTCTGCAGGTTCTAAATGAACAAAAAAAGTTCAGGTATCAAGTGTATCATGTAGTCTCTTCTGTGATCATTGTCTCCAGTCCTGATGTCTTCTTGTCTCACTGTAGTTCCTGCAAACTCAAATCTGTTACTTCTTGAACTGCAAGCCATAATAGATTTTATGTTACAGGAATAAAAGGAAGAACGATAATATAAGAGGGGCTGGAGGAAATGACTAGAAGAGATAAGTGACATATATATACTTGAGTTTTGTGTGCATTAGAAACTACGGTGCATGAAGCTGCTGAGCACAAGGCAACGAACTTAGTTACAGAAACAGGTGGCGCCTATAGGACATCCCGAAACGTCGGTAACCAACTGCGCAAGATATCCCAGGACAGCGAAGGCTCCACCGCCCGAACTTTGAAACTGGCGCTGAATTGGCACGAAGTGTGACGCACGAAATCAAAGAACCTGTGGTGTCCCACTTAGGGCACGAATCCTATCGCTATTTAGGTTTGTGTTTGTGTGTGTGTCATGTGGCAGCGCGGTAACGGCCAGGAAGTCACTCACTTATGTGGCAGTAAAGTTACAGTATTTTTGTAAATGTCTTAAGATATTTAATTATTTTACCAGATTTGGTAGATTATATATAGCAAATCGTAATCGTCCTAATACTTCCGAGAGTTTTGTATTCGTAGTGTCCGGTTTCGACAATAGATTGAACTAGCAGTTATGACTACGCTATGACCCCCTCTTGCGGGAAATATTTGCACTACAGAATACTCCATGTGAATTGTGTAGCTGTTTTCGTCTTAAAGTGGTTTTATGTTTTGTCCTTTAATAAATACGTACTACTATAAATTTCTGACCAGTTTTTATTCCGTAGTATTATTATTCGGTATTTGTTTTCCTTGTGTACAATAATTCGTACCGACTAGTGTATTCATCACGTGCGCAATGGAGGCGGTTGCAGGCACATCTTTCAAAACTGTGATACCACAAAAGAAATTCAAAGAACTTCCTATATATATTGCAGAAAACCACAATGAGGTATTCAGCCATTTATATTTTCATCAAGTATTAGTTTTGTATAAACTTTGTGTGAGATCGATTTGTGTTACTATGTTCATGTTTTTTGGGTATTGTATGAGGTGACCACGTGGTTGAAGTGACGTTTACATTGAATGTAACAGTTTTAAGGCACCTAGTTTCCTTTTGATGTGGAAACATGTAATGCTAGCTGTGAATGATCTGGTATACGTATGACTCAGTTCAGTTTACTTTGGTGTGCCTGTAAACAATACTCATTCGTAAGTATTGGAAATTCCCCTTGAATAAATTCTGTAATTGGCATGTCGTTGTAGCTATACCGTGAAGTGTGAACAAGAATTTTAACCCCACTTGGATAAATAAAGAACAAAAGAAGGATACATCAACTAAAAGTGTGTGTCCAAATACTGTGTATTCACAAATATGTTATGATTTATATTCAGATGCCATGCATGGATCAGAAGCTATGTCACGTTAATCAGGCTTGGCAATTATAATGCAATGGTAGCCGACTGATTACCATTCAGACTTAAAATAAGTATTACACATATTGTCGGATATTCTAAGATCAACTAATTCTTCAAAAGAGTGTTGGTGAGGTTAGGTTTACCCATGGTATTTTGCAGTAGCATTTTTTGTAAGACATCTGTATGCAGAATGAACAGTTGAAAAAATAATGGAAGAGTAGCACCATTCTCTAAAGGCCAGTATGATTTATTCAAGGTGTTCATGTAAGATTGAGGTACAGGATATGGGGAGAAAGAATAAACATTCCGGAGCGTTCATTAGAATACATTTGTGTGCTCTTTAAAAGTATTCCTACATTACCTCCTTTATGAAAATGAACATAATTGTGTCACCTGAACACCTATGATAGCCTGTTCTCCAGACTTTTGTGTTCCCATGTCATACAATAACATATTACAAATTCTTCTCTCTCCCGGTGTTTTGAATTAAGTGTCAAAATTCTCTCTCCAGTATCTGCATGGTCTTGCCCTTCCCCTAGTTTTCGTCCTGTGAGGTTATAATCCAATCACATGCTTTTACCAGGTATTTTCATTTCTTTCTTGTATTTTTTAAAGCCCTATTGGATATTGTGTGTGCTGCCATGTTTAACAGTCAAAGCTCTGCGTACTGCCCACACTATGTATTAATGAGATTAAGATGATTCTCATGATAAAGAACCATTTTTAACTTATGCAGCATTGACTCATCAGCCTTTATAATGGAAACAACCTATGTCTATGGTGAGGTAAACTGAATTTTCGTGTGTGAAATATAGATTAAATGTGGTCTTCAAATTTTTATTTTCCCCTGTCAGTATTATTCCACCAATGCTCCATACATGTCTTCATCTTAATACAGTTCTTACCAGAAGGACAAGGCGACAAAGCCTGGGAACCTACAAATGAAGCAGCGTTCTTTCAGTTGTTGGGGAGCATTGGACAGAAAATTACTTTCATATTTCGGACTACAAAGTGATAATGCAGTTTTATGACATAAAACATTTTCAATTAATAAAATGCAAGTTATTTGATGTATGGCCCAATATATTTTACCATTTTTGGGTTCACCTTCAGGGGGACATTTGAAAACTATTGATTAGAAGTTTGTTTTTGCAATGTTTGAAGTCACATATACACTATAATGTTTTACAACAAAGTATAAAGGATTCAAATAATTTGAAAAGCTTTTTTTTTTGTCTTGCACTTACACATAACATTAGTAAACATGCTCCATGCATATATGGCCATGTAATGTTTGATACAGTAATTGTTTCATAGATCTGTGTAATGAATAAAGAGTTAATAGAGTGGCTGGAATTGCTGTTAAATTTTGAGAGTAGTTGCAGTCAGTTGATGTTTTCAGTTCATGTTCACATTCATAGTCACTGTTGTTGGCCCAGATAATAATGAGATACATGTACACTCTGTTGCTAGAAACAAACCAACAAATGTCATTGTTAATGCACTGCAAACAGAGTTGCTGTTTTCAGATCAGATACATGTATTAAGTTGCAATATAACATTTGCTCTCATGTTTAAGTATTTTTAGTACAGGTTATTTAGCATGCATCACTGACAATCATTTATCTTTTATTTTTACCTTAAAGTAGGTAAGTGGCACTGAATGACCGGTACCAATGCTATATCTTCCACGTCTTTATCAAATGGTGAACCATATTAAAATAATTCGAAAGCTGCATGAAGGTGTTGGAATTTCCATAGTTGGGGTGGAGAAATCATGTGGTACAGTGAGGAAATAAATGTTCATGGAGAATGATTGAATAATGAGCATCCACCACAGTCTGGGTACTGGCTTTGGTTTTTATGGTTTCCCAGGTCCCTCCAGGCAAATTCAGTGATAGTATTTTGATATGTTCCATATTCTGTGCATTATTCAGATCCAAAATATATAAATAACCAACAAATTCACTGCAATCAGGGAGGGGGTGGGGTACGTCAAAACACAACTGTCTTTTATCCTATTTTATTATGCTGTTGACGACATGTTTCGGCCACTGTGGGCCATCTTCAGGTCACAAAAATGTGTATAGAGGAAAACTATACGGAGTATGATCATAGTATAAGTGCATATTCTAAACTTTCAATGAGATCTCGTTGTCGGTTGGATTACACATATTGAGCTAAAAGTGCCTCTTCTAAGTAGAGTATAAGAATTTGATGGGTATATATATACAATTAAGTAAAACTTAGTTTTACAAATGGTGCATTAAGCTAGATTGTAATATATAAGTAGTATGCCCTATATCAGGTGAAAACCTCCCTAACTAATTATAACACAATGGGGATGATGCACCTAAAAATTCACTGTAATATTTATGATGCATTTTATTCACAGTGTTCTCACCAACAGTCCCAACTAGTACTCCACACCATCAACACATCACCTGGATTAAAACTGACCACATCAGTCACCACTCTGCACAGACCAGAAGATTTTAAATCCCAAGATTTTAATAATTGTTCATTTTTAACTCATATTTATATGGCTTACATAATTTTAACCAAAATTATAATTTTTAATTGCTATGGAGTGATGGTGACACAGTTAACCACATCTGTATGTTTGTGTTCTTGTAATAATAACATCACACTGAAGATGGCCAGAATACCGGCTGAAACATGTTGCTGAGAACATTGTGAATAAAATGCATCATAAATATTGGAGTGCATATGTTGGTTATTTATATATATATTGGATCTGGGACAGTAGTTGAAACTGCCATGACTCTTTCCTTCCACTTCTCCCATTTCATTATTTACTGATAATACTATGGTTTGACACATTTGAGTCTGAGTGACTGACAGTGCCATTTTATAAACAGGAATAAAAAATTAAAATGAACAACAATGTGTACACTGTCCCATTTGTTGGCAGATGACAATATGGAGCCTACCAAACTCCTGCACAGCTTGGTGATTTGGCAGCTTTAACAAATGTAAGGTGTTGGTTTTTAGGTTATTTTTTGGTAAAGCATTAAAGCTTTGTGTAGGGACCATTTCTGTCTGTCTGTCTGCCCGTGACCTAGTAGGCCTATCAACGACTAAACTGTCAGATTTTCATGAAATTCGGTATAAGGTTTATTCACAAAAGAAAAAAACGTAGAAAGAGCCTGACCTTTGTGAAAGTCGGCTCAGTGACTTGTACTTAAGGGCACAAAAGAATTTGTACCCTACCTTCCAAATTTCGGTAAGATTTTCACGTAATATCTTTGATCATTGATGAGTTTTGTGAAAGTGGATGTATTGGAGGCTATACTTTTTTGGAAGGGGTGAATGAAATTTTGCCAATATTTCTACAATTTTGACCCGATTGGGATAAAATTCGGTATAGGAGATTTTCACATAATGTTTTCGAGTGTTAGGGGGTTTCATGAAAATCGACGTAGTGAACGCCGTATTTTACTCCGTCCGGTAATTGAATTTATGTCCGTACTGCCCACATTTATGGTCCTAATTTCCATTTCATGCCTTGATGTCGCTAATATCTTGTTACATTTCCAAAGGTTTAATAATCTCACTTAAGAAATAAAAAAATGTTTCCTTCAACTTGCTGCAGAATAACCAGTGAATTTCAGTGTAATGTGGCAAATTTTCATTTTCACTCCCAATACCGAGAAGGAAAGAAGCGAAACGCAGATATAATCCCAAGTGGATGTTCATTGTTTTACGAACTTTCACGTGAGACATCCCCGTTGCGTTGTATAGAATCATAAAATATATGGGTAAAATGTAGTCAAACACAACTTATTTAATGTTTTTTTCCCTAATTATTATTAAGATGTACAGGGTGTTTCAAAAAGAGCTTTACAACTTTGAAAGCGTATAGAAATTTATACAGAGGACATACACAACGTTTTGAACTGTCAAAATGTAGCAAAACACACCGAGTTTTACCTCGGA
>Ga0136643_10003347_pt1 | contig 21552 bp, 10 predicted proteins | sample TergutLab28metaG_FD_96883 | JGI IMG/M metagenome (GOLD analysis project Ga0136643, IMG submission 96883) | Labiotermes labralis P1 segment gut microbial communities from Petit-Saut dam, French Guiana - Lab288 P1 (version 3) (version 3) | ecosystem: Host-associated > Arthropoda: Insects >...
GTGCTTGTTTTGGTAGTCTGTTTGTGTCCATCCTCTGTACGTGTTGTAGCCACTTTTTCTGGTACTGTTTTATTTCCTTTACTATGTTCTGTACTCCCATTTTTTGCCTAATACATTGATTCTGTTATATGCAAAATTAGCAAAAATTGTAATTTTAATTCAGTATTATGAGTTGCATTTTCCCTGCAAACTGAATCTGTATTTAGCCTCATGGTGGAATGTTCAATCGAAAACATGTAGTGTTTTTCTAAGGATATGTACTTGTGTTGGACTGATGATGTGATGTAGTTTTGATTGTTTCAAGGACAAAATTGGAAGATTTTTATTAAAAAAAAAAACCTCCTGCTCTCAGCTGACCATATTGAAGCTTATTATGCAGATGATAATTTGAATTATTTTGCAGGATTTGTGGCAATCTATTCCGCCGAAAAGCAGATCTTAAGAGCCATATGGTATGTCACCAGATGGAACGGCCACACAGATGTCCTCAGTGTGGTGCTGATTTCCAACGACCAACAAGTCTCACAAATCACATGAAGCTACACACATACATTCCTGGACGTGCATTGCACATTTCTAGCCCTTCCGTTCCTCCTCCATTACCAAATTACTTCCTACCAACAAACTCCACACAATCAAACCAGTCAATTTCCGATAAAGTCTCATCTTACAATGGGTGGGATGGAAATATGTTACCTCAGAATCAGAATCTTGAAACACCAGTTACATCAAGTAATCCTGAACTTACTCATCAGTCCCTGGAACCCGAACGGTGCTCTCAGACTACACATATAAGTGAAAATATTTCTGAGTTTCATTATGGACGAAGTTCAGGAATTGTTATTGAATCTGTTAGAACTTTACAAGGAATGCGATGTCATGTCTTCACTGCCACAAATTCAGCAGAACCTGTAAACAGTAACCAATCAGCATGTGACATTAGTAATTTTGATAATGTAACACAAGTTGACTACACAACAAGAAATCAAAACTTTAATTTCAATTCTGATGGACTTGGAGAAACAGCTGTTAAAGTAGAACCAATGCCATATGTATCAGCAGATAAGTGTCCCTCAACAGAAGAAACATACAATGGTCCTCCAGTAGTAGGACACCCCCAGCCTTCCATTCGTAACAGTCAGCGTCCACATATCTGTCGCCATTGTGGACTGGCATTTGCACGTGAGAAAGCCCTAGAATCACATGCACGCTTGCACCAGGACCACTGGGGTAGCCCAGTAGAATGTGATAAGTGTGAGGAAATGTTCCCTGAAGATATATCCCTGCGTCAGCACCGGGAAACTTGTCTTGGAAAAGTGGTAGGAACTCCAGAGCAAAACCAACAACTCCCCGAGCACCACCACCAGCAGAAGATTGAAAGATTCAAGACCAACCCATGGTCTGTGAACCCTAGTTTCAGTGCCGTACCGTCTGGCAAAATTGGAAAACATGCTTGCACAGAATGTGAGAAAAGATTTACCTCCAAACAGAAGCTGCATAGGTAATCTTTCACATCATTACAATTACAATATATTGTTGCCTTTACTGAAATGGTTACCAACCACTGAAGATAGAAATATGTTGGACACTTAACACATACTGAAACTTATGCTACCTTCCCACTGCATACATTTCTGTTCGTACACATCTGGGAAATAATGTTATTGTTTTGTTTTATGAAGGTCATATATAAGTGCAGTTTTGTGGTGTAGCAGTGTTTTGTAATTGTTGATACACAGTACAGACACATTTCATACTAAAATATGTGTAGAAATGTTTACGATTTATACCCATACCACACTTCACTTTCATAGTACCCATGAATGATTCATTAGCCACCAGCCAACTGAAAGCTAAAGAAAATGTCGGCGTGACAACTATGTTGTTATTTTATATTTTACAGTTCTACTAACATATATAATTTTAGGATCCCATAGTATGGGCTGCTCCTATATCATGAGTTTGCATGTCTTCCAGGTTATGTCTAACAGTATGAAATTAAACTATACAGCACTGGATCGGCCTTTAGTGTCATAATGTTCCTACCAGTTTCATTAAAATAGGTCACCTGGTTTAAAAGTTCAAAGTTCACTCACTCACACACACACAAACAGCATATGCAAGGGTACTGTAAATGGTGGACTGTTATGTTTTGCCATCTTCAAACTGTATTCTACGCTAGGAATAATTTTATGCAGTCACACCACCCACCCTCCTACCCATCTCCAGCAAGCTTCCATGCAGATGCTGTCACTAGAAACTACTGCAACAGGAATACTCCTACCATGAAATATAATTTAAAATGGTACCACAAAAACATTTTACTGCAATATACTTGTATTCTTCACTTTTTCAGAATGTCCAAACTGAGGTTAGAAATGCATGGAGCTACACCTTTACTTCCTATATATACCTTAATGCCATGGAAAGGGACTTTACCTTTTACTAGTAAATTGCACATGGCACAAGAAAAGTGTAGACAAGGAGTGTGACGTCTGTCTGTCTGTCTGTTTGCATACTGCTACATAAACCAATGGAAAGATTTTCATTAAATTTGAAGACCACTCACAGTTTGTATTTTTTATACAGCATTTAATCCAACAATTGCACGGTTTAACAAAAAATAATTGTCACTTTACAATGTTTCCGCCTTAGCTTGGCAATCAACAGAGACACCTTCAACAAAGGAATACAGTAATGGCAGATTCTGTTGAAGATGAGCATATGAGGAGTCAGGATACATTGTTGTTATTAAAATTGTTAAAAATATCTAAAATATAGACTAATTACAAATACCTTTTATCTAAATGTTATAACATATATATATATATATATATATATATATATATCTGAAAAGTGACAAATGATTCTTTGTTGTTAATTGTGAAGTTGCTTGTTTCCTTCTTGTATATCAGTATATTGCACAGAACATGGAAAACATCCAATTTTTTTTTTTAATTTTGTGCAGCTGGTAACAGTGTGGCAGAGGAACAAACGTTACCACAGAAGCATATTAATCATATTAACAATGGGAATTATGATAATTATAGACAACTGTTACAACAACAATAAAGCAATCAGCCACACTAGTAAATGTACGAGTTTTCTGAATTCTACATATACTTGATTTTGAATTTGGCATGTTAAAGTGAAGCAGACTGAATTTAGAAACTGTGTTAATTGGTATGGATTGCTCCTTTACAATCTTGTTTTATATACTTCTAATTTTTACAACATCAATAACAAGGTTAGTACATAAACAAACAAAAACTAAAAAACTGTAAGAGAAGTGTAAAGTGTAACCTGAATATGCTCTGGTTTTAAAGATGGCTGTTTTAATCACAACAATTTTTCCTTCCCCCCCCCCCCTCCCCTCTTTCAATATGGTAACATAGTGTGCATTGTTATGATGATAATGTTACTGATGTGCTGTATGAGACAGTAACGTATCACATTTATTAAGTAGAAAACACCACACAAGAATGTTGCAATACTGAATGAATACTTTTTGTCTGAACGTCTTATAACCCCTTACTGCATTCTGTTCATTTTATGGCTTTGTGCTTTAACACCCCTTGTTGAATTTTCACTTTTAATTTGTGCTTTCTCATTTTCTCTTATTTCTGATGGAAATGTTTTTTATTTATGCCCACTTAATCAGGAATCTAACTAAGTTGTAAAACAAGGGCTGGGTGTATTTTAATTTTGTATCTGCCCTTATTTCATTTGGTGGTGAGTGTTTTATTGACCGAAACATGCAACAAAGTTTCCCTGTACTATATTAATAATAAGTTTCCCAACATAATATAAGGAGACGAAAAATAAAATTCTGTTAAATTCTCGTATCATTAACTGAAATCAGTTTGGATTGAGTGAAAAATGCCTATAAATGCCTTTATTTAAATGTTCAGATGTTCAGTGGTGGTTATCTAGTTCATACAGAATAAACAAGCTCTCAGCACTCCCAATCCAGTTTCTGATCTAATGCCTTGATAAGAGCCCATGCATGAGAGTTTTTAAAAAGTTGTGTTTGTTTATATTATCATTAATATTTTCTACATTTTCACACTACTATCAAGACATTAAGTCAGTTATACACCAAATACACTATGTACTCATCAAACTACCATTTGTCCATGTTCTGAGTGTATTATCTGCAGAATGTTTGCTGTTTGTCCAGGCATATGTGGATCCATCGTAAGCGTCCCTCGGTGTGTGAGGTGTGTGGAATTAGCTTAGCAGATCGTGAAGCACTGGATGAGCATCGGCGCACCCAGCACACTGGTGACACACCCTATACATGCAATGAGTGTGGCAAAAGCTTTTCCAGTCGACAAGGACTGTGGGAACATGGTCGTAGGCATGCAGCTCAAGGAACACGTAGTTGCCCATTCCTGTGCCAGCATTGTGGAAAAGGCTTTGCAAGCCGCGAGGGTCATCTTATTCACAATCGTATTCACACTGGGGAACGTCCTTATGGCTGCCGTTACTGTTGGAAGGCTTTTCGCGATGGGGGAACGCTTCGTAAACATGAACGTATTCACACAGGGGAACGTCCTCATGTCTGTCCACTTTGTCTCCGAGCATTTAATCAAAAGGTGGTTTTACGTGAACATGTACGCTGGGTACATGCAGCTCGGAACTCAGACAGCTGTCAGTTATGTGGTTATGTGAGTGCAGACAGAGAAGCACTCTGTGCACATGTTGTGAAGCATAGTGATCAGCTTGCTGCTGCTGCGAAGGCAGCGAAAGGGAAAGGGGACCCTTCAAAAACTGTTGGTGCACAAGGTGTTTTGAATGGAGTAAATTCAACAGAACTGCAAGCTTTGCTCCAAGCAGAACCTTATGATGCAGCCAAATTCATATCCAGTGATGGATTGCCATCAGAATCCCCAAATTCAAATATGAACAGTACAACTATGCCACATATAAAAGTTGAATATGCATGTGTCATGTGTCTTGAAGAATTCAAGTCTAGAACTGACTTGTTGGACCATGTTCGTATTCATATCTAGAATACGACCAATCAAGAATCACAAGAAGATACCAGTATTTATATTTTTATTTAACTGAAAGGATATTTAACACCTTTATTTTAAGCACTTGTAATAATATATACTCACTGTATACCATATTTGCTTGACAATAAGATGAGACTTTCTTCATAAATTATCATCTGAAAGATGGGGGGATCACCTAATAATCACATAAAAAACTGAAAGTATTCTTTAGAGGTTGTTAGATTTTGCTGAAAATTAAAGACTGTTCATGGGAAGCATCTTATATTTGGTAAATACAGCGATGGGATATTAGATAAAATTACATTGGTCCAGAAAATAAAACTTATTTTAATAATAAGAAATAAAAATATATTTTTCTAGCTTAATTTTCATGCTGATTATGAAAATGTTTTTTGTTTTTTCCTAGCACGTGTAGTTTTTACAGGACAATGTAAGCTCTAATATTCACAAAAATTGTCATAGACATAGGCACACTTCCAGGACATAAAACAGAATTTGGTATGAACTACATCATTAGTTCCACTGAAACAAAAGTTAAAAATGTGACGACTTTCTCTTTCTGTGCTACACCAGTCTGGAGCATCACGATACAACATCCAGCAGCAATCTGCCATCATAGAGTCATTCCAGAAAGCTTGATAGTGGTGTTTAATTGACTTAATAACTTAGTGAAAGCATTCACTTTGCTTGTTGCTGACTTCACCAAGGTTTTGTGGAAAGAAATCTAAATGTGAATGCAAAATGTGAACTGTAATTGACATGTGACATCCATTTCCTTATACACAATCAGAAGTTTCTGGATGTCATCACTGAAATCAGAAGATTTCTTTCTACCTAAGAAGTTTGCACAGACCCACTAAAAGCTTTCCCAACCTGCTTGTTCTGTGTCACTCACACTTTCTACAAAGGTTTCATCTTCCATGATTTATTGGATTTGAGGTCCCACAAACATAATTCTTTCAGTTTTGCAGTGCTAATGTTCGGAAATTTTTTACTCAGGTATTGGAATCCTTTTGAATGTGTCTTGGCCATGGCTTTCACTAAGCACTTAATCAACCAGAGTTTTATATGGAGAGAAGAAAGTAATATTTTCATGGGATTAACAAGAGTTTGACACTGTCTTTTCCCAGCTTATAAGTCTTCCTTGTTTCCCAGTCACACTTGACATAATGTTTGGCTGTAGAGCAACTATCCCAAAGGCATAAGCAGGAGAATTTCATAAAGTCTGCTTGCATAGCCATCGACATACCAGTCACCTTCAGATCTCCACTATTCTCCATTGGTGAACATTATACTGAACTGCCTTTAATAGTATTTTCATGCTGTCATATGTTTCCTCTAAGTGTCCACAGTGAGCAATCAGAATGAGAGGTATGGAATTTCCATTATGGAGAAAGACAAATTTCAGACTTCGCTATCAGTAGTCGATGAAAAGCTGTCAAATGTTGTCGTTTCAGTTCCTTAAAGAGGCCATTGACGTCACGGCAGAAGGCCATCTACCCCAAAAACTGTTTTCAAAACATTATTCTTTGTTTGTTAGTGGCAAACTCTGAAATCATTCTCTAAAAGATTTCTTGCCTTAAGTCTAGGAACAAGAAGTTCTGCTTTTTCTTTTGACAGAGAAAAGGTCTCAAATGAGATCATCTAATTCCTGCTGATTAAATTGTTTCTGTTCTGAAGTCCTTCCTCTGGGATGTATTGATCATCATAAAAGTGGTGAATGGCTGCAGGTGAAGAATGATCTTCACATTCCATTTGTTTTAAAATGCCAGTCCATTCGCTGTAGGTTCTGGTACACAACTCCATGCTTATTCTTTCCTGAGAAACCAGTAACACTGTTAGAACAAAAATAGCAGTCATCAACATAATTCTTTGGCTCCAGCCTTATGATAGGTAAAGTGAAAGGCATTGCATTTTTCTTTTTGTTCACGCACTCACATAATCCATTTGAACATAACAAGGTGCCCACTCCTTATCTTGATAACCTAATGGACAGCCAAAGTATAACTGATACAATTTTTGAAGATCTGCTGTGATGTGTACATCGCTGAGCTTCGGTTGCGAAGGAACCACATAATTAACAGAAAGTGTTGGGATGATTAATACACTTTCAAGGCATGATGGTCTTTTCTTATTAATTTAACCTGACAAAATACGCTAACATCATTCTTTGTAAAGATATATATGTTACGCTCAAAGATCGAAAATGCTCATTGATAAAAAATACATGTAACATAGGCCTAATGAAGAACAATGGCGAAGCTCGTTTATTTTTGCAGGAGCTGTTAGAATGACACAGAATTACACTTCATATTTTTAGAATGACATTTGCACTTTTTATTGATGCAGTACCTCTTACAATGGCAGCTTACAAATCCCTGCTTGCTTCCAGACGTTATCATTGAGGCTGACTGAAGAGATAGTGAACTTGAGGGCACATCATGTGCCTCAATGAAGTTTTTGTCAGCAACTGTGATTTCACTGCGAGCATACAGCCGCTCAAATTGGCCTTCCTTTGTGCCCAACAGATAAAGCTCAGAAGAGTTGACATCAACAATGACTGCTAGGACACTTCTGGGGGCTAGACGTCCTTGATCAAGGTCAGGCACTCTAACCACAACGTTTGTCCCAATACCAACTGCTGGAATTCTTGAGTTGGAGAGAGATACCATTTTTTTAGCTTGTTGTTCCTGATCAGATTTTGCACCTTCTCGCTCAATGTTGATTCAATTCTTCCTTATGCAGAGGTTGCAAGTGATTTTCAGTCCGAAACTCTCACTGTCTTCACTGTAACGTCCACAAATAGCATGAACAAACTGGTCACACACTAAACACTTGGGAGCACCTGATGACTCCTCACAAATCGCACAGTAAACTTTTTTGTTGTCTTTCTTATTTACTGTTTCTTCTGAAGTGTCAATGGTTTGATTTTCATCTTCAGCTTTTCTAACCTGTTGGTTGGTCTCTTCCTTGTCTCGACCACTATTCATTCCTGCATTAAAGGGCTGTTCCAGTTCTTCTTCAGTTTCCGTTGAAGAGTACGTCTTCAGTGAGTGGAGAATCCCCAAGTCCAATCCTCTGCACGTTCCAAACATAGCCTCATAAGGGCTTGTCTTGATGCCTGAATGCAGAGCTTGGTTTTTCTTGTTTGGGATAAACCGTAGTCCTTCAGACCCAGTTTTCGTGTTGTTGTCGGACATCCAAGCAACCAGCATATCTCAAACATCTTGGTTGGATCTTTCAACTGATCCTTGACTTTGAGAATGTCTCGGCTTTCCGTGCATGAGCTTCATTCCTGGCCACATATCAGCCAAGTTTTATATTATTTTGTTCGCAAATTCGCGTCCATTGTCGCTCTGCGGTATGACTGGGGCACTGAACATACAAAAGATGTCCATTAGCCGATAAGCCACTTCTAGGCGGTTTTACTCTTCAGGGGACGAAGAATTGTGAACTTGGTCAAATGGTCTTGATAGTTCATAATGAATCGGTAATATCCATATGGTTCAGACTGCATATCAATCAAGTCTACCAGGCACCGAGAATTCGTGTAATGTGAAAGGATTGGACGTAAAACTAATCCCCGTTTCGGTGTCTTTTCCTTCAATTGACACTGCTCACAATGCGCCAAATAAAGGTCTATCAATTGTCAAGTAATGCTGCAATACTTATTTTTCAGTTCAGCTTCCATGACTGAAAGAAAGAAACAAAAATTTAGAAAGGAAAAGATAAAGAGAATGATTTTGTGAATCACAAACAAAAGAGTGTCTTTTACCTCTTGTCCTTTTTTGTCCTATGTTAACAAGTGCTGTTTCCAAGACATCAAACAGCTCCTCCATCTTGCAGTAATAACGAATGTTTGAATCATCATTTTCGCCTGAACCACTTTCAATAAGTTTCTGCATATCACCGATCTTCATGACATCGTATCTTTTAAGACGCTGGTAATGTTTCGAAGTCAGTGGCTGGTTATTCTTTCGCAATATCTGAGCTTCCTTAACTTCCCGTAAAATGTTATCGTAACGCTCATTATCAAGAAACAAGCTCCTATGACTGCTTGCGTCATTCAGCTCCTTCACTTTGTCATTAAAAATCTTCTTCAAACTATCAACAGATATGGCTGTAAAAAACACCAACTTGCAGTTTGATCACTCACTAACTGACTAGACTGACGCTGACCGTTCGGCAGGTTGAAACTTGTCTCACATTGCATCGTGGCTGTAAAAGGTAACGACCACGACAACTTGTGGTATTTTCATGAAGTCTGAAATCGTTGTGGTCATTTCCTTTAACAGCCACGACATGCCTTTCGCATCATGGCATATCTTCACATGCCACAACGCACTGTGGTTGTTCAAAAACAGCCACAACACGAAATTTCGCGTTGTAGCGGTTTCTCAAATGCCACAATGCGTTGTGGTCGTTTTTTCCGCTCAATGAGTGTCTTCGATCTTTGAGCTTAACATATATATAAAACTATATGTAACTAAATCTTGGGTTTAGTTACATATTGGAGGCATAGATACATTAACCAAAAGCTATAGGTATAATCTTGCCATTATGTAAAACAAGACTTACTGAAATTTCTAAGAGAAGCATCAATCATAACTATGTTGGTTAATGTACCATATTTAAAAAAGAATGAACATTTTCTATTTAACAGCAAACATATCCTAATTAAACTCCAAGCTTTTTCTAAGTAAATACGAAGCATTTTCTAATAAATCAGCAAGCATTTTCTCATCAATGCACGAGCATTTTCTGGCCAGTCAGCAATCAATTATAAAAAATCATGAGAATATAATGTAAATAAATAAAATTTTGAATCCAGTTTTCGTATGAAAATACACATACCCCCAGCCTCATCTCAAAAACCATATGTGCTGAAGAAAAACTAAACTCAGATTTGGAATCAGCAGCTCAGACTTTCTCTAATTTACATGTTACTGTGCTTGATGAATTTTCCTTGTACCTCAGAGTTTTTGATAGAATTTTGTTCATGAAGTACCTGTATGAAGTCTCTTGAATTTGATACAAACTGCATATGGTAAAAAAGTATCTTTGCATGAGACTCATGAATGCTGTTGATTCCAAATCAGTTTCCACAAACAAGTTACTATATCTGTTTTATATTTTCCATGTTCTGTGCACTAAGCAGAAAAATGAAATTTTTAAAAAGACCAACAAATGCACTTGAGTGTATGGATATAAGTTTATTATATGGTAACTACTGACATGTTTCAGCCACTCATTTGGCCATCTTCAGGGTGGCAACAGCAAGAATTCAGCCACAATTATACTGTGTTGGAATTAATCAAAAGATAAAAAAAGTAATATAATATTGTTTAAATTCACAGTTAAAAGAGTATCTTATGAATGGGTGTAAAATATTAGAAGATAAAAAGGCTGTTGTACGTGGATTATAAGGCTGTAGATGATGTACAGTACATATAAGATTCCATTTCATCTATGGTGCTACACCCTGTTCTGGGACGTGGCCTCCTTCAGCAGATGCCTCCCTTCTTCTCTGTCTGCTGCTCATCTCCCCATCCTCGTATTCCTAGTTACTGTAATATGTCACTCCAGACGACGTCCTACCAGCTTGTTTGTGCATAGAAAATATGTTTAGTGAATTACTGTCCTGTATTAAAATTGATATGTGTATGTGTGTGTGTGTGTATATATATATAATTATGTTAATGTATTATTAGATACTGTCAAAGTGACATATTGATAAAGGTAGAACGGCAATTCAAGCAAGTACATTCCAGCTTCGTGAACGATGACAAAAATGGTACAGTGAAAATATCCCCTATTTGAATTAACCTATGACATAGAACATCATGCATTTGTGTCATTCCCTACCACTAGGCCTTCTCCAGATACTTAACTTTAGTTCCAGGTAGTTCACTGTACTGTTTATATCATCACTCATCAACCCGGTGTGTACATACATTAACTACCATTCAATATTTCACTTTGTATTGTATTTAAGAACACATTAATATAATTCTTTATATATATATACACACACCTAGGTATGTGTGTATACACACACACACACACACACACGTGTATCAGTTTTATTGCAGGACTCTAATTCACTACATGTATCTTTTATGCACATCATCCACAGCATTATAATCCATGTACAACAACCTTTCATCTTCTAGCATTTTATACCCATCCATCTTATACTCTTTTCACCATGACTTTAATTAATATTATATGAATTTTTTATATGTGGATCAATTCTGACACATTGTAATAATGGCTGTATTCTTGTTATTGCCACCCTGAAGTGGATGAAACATTCATACACACAAGTGCATGTGTTGGTTCTTTTTTTAAATTATATAAGGAATTATATTTTGTTTTTTGTAACTGAAAATATACTAACATATTTATCATTTTGAGAATTTAGAATAATATGTAAATATGCATAATTGTATATCATATAATGATTACCTTTATAGCATTTTTTCATAATGTACCAACTTGAAGTTTCTTGCATTGGACAGAACATGTGCAAAGAAAAGTGGTAGTACTTCTGTAGGAGACTCATGATGTGTGTTGATCCTAAAATGTAAAGTAAGCTATATTAGAAAATTTACTTTCTACAAACAAGTAACTTTCTTTCATTTACCTCAGCTGATGAAATGCTGTTACAGTGTCGCTGTATAAATAGTTCAATATGTATTGTCTGAAGTTGTGTAACATAACTTCTGGTGCCTTGGAGAATTAATTTGCAAGTCTCACCAGACCCCCAAGATCTGTCTACTCATAGTGAAAAATACATCCTTAAACATCATACATGCTACTTTATTCTAAAATCAAATTTAAACAAATGACAATGGTCTACCTCCCAATTTATGTATATTATGAATAATTTTTATCATTAATTATTTCACAGAATTCTTTTTTATATTGAAGCATGGTTAAATGTGGTCTGTCCAGTGATCAGAGTATTGCTGTTCAGCAGCAGCAGCACTGCATTGTACGGTGGAGAAATGATTGTTACATATTCTCTACTGGCACTGACAACACAGAAATGAAGCTAACATTGTTTGTAGGTTTATAGTTGTTTGAAGTGTACTGGACTGACCATGTGTATTAACCCTTTGGCATTGAATGTTTTAGATCTGTAAAGCACAGTGTGTTGCTCAAAATGCTGAATGTTACACAGTTACAACTGCTGTTAAGCAATGCTTATTTATATGTTAGTCTGCTGCAGATAGACCATTCTTTCAGTACCAGTGACCAAGGGTTAAAAGATACAACCAAGCAATAATTTGGGTAACTATTACACTGAGTGCAGAGAGCTTCGATAATCTATGACTTACTGAAATTGTATATGAATGCATAAATTGTGCACTACTTTTATGATTACTTTATAGACAGCATGTAATTACAACATGCTCCCACTTGTGTAAAAACAGAAAATGACTTCATAAGGGTGATGCCACTGGAAGTAACTGCTCCTAAGACAACAACCTGATGCACTATTGTAAAAATGTATCTACAATTAGTTTACATCTCACTGTAAGGCAGTGATTATCAGACTTTCCTCTCCATGACTCCAAATCTATCACATTAGCCTGGTAACCCAGAAATGTAACATAACATTTAAAAATATGTATTAATTTGGAAGCTTATTACCCATTAGAAGGCTCTGGGTGTGAGATTCTGTGCTTAATCTAGTTCAGATTTTGTTGATGTCTGTTACGTGCAGATAGCACGGCAACATTTCACTGACATTTCAAAGTATCATTTTTTTAAGTTTTCTGGTTGTCAGGATATATCAGATGACAAGTGTATTACTAAACTGTCTTCTGGTTAAACTACAAACTAAATAACATTGAAACTAATAGCCTGAATTTCATTAAACTTGGTGTGGACATCACACCTCTGAACCACTCCCCCTCCTGATACTTTCTAACCTTCTTTGATCTGTAGTACACATGTGGCCACCATGTGAAATAGTGGTGTGGAAGCAACACAAGTGCCATTATAGTTTGTATGGCAACTGATCTTTAAAGAGTACAGAATGTTTTTTAAAAATATAAAGAATATGGTGGCTGCACACGTGGCTGAATCAAAGTTTTCTGGTGCCTTATGTCAAGCATAGGTTTGCTGCCCCCTCACATCAACTACATCTCCAATAATCCTACACTATGATATAAAGCAGATGTAATAACAGACTGTCAGTTTTCTGATAGGCAATATTTAAAGTAGTTTATTCATGTTTCCTTACACTGTCCCCCAAATTATGTGGCCCTAGGTGACTGCCTAGTACACCCAATGGGTTAGACTGGCCATGGCTGCTCAGACTGTCTTGTTGCATGTACGGTAAGTGATCAGTCATTGCAACTCACATCTGTATGATGACTTGTTATGAATACCTCTTTCTAGTAGCACAACTTATTTTAAAATCTATGCTTCTCATCCTTCTGAACAGTAAAATATGCAGTGCCTATGGCGAGTACTATTAACACCTCATTTATAGAAGGGAATGAATTATGATACCATGTTCTGTTCTGTTTCGATCTTCCTTACCCTAGTAGTCTAGTCTTCATTTGCATACAGTACTGATGATCATGCTAAATTGGGGGTAGCCATCAGTGACTCTGACACACATGACACCTAAAAATGACAGTAAGTTATGCTGGCAAACATGACCATGATGTCAGTTACTTACATAACTGGTCATATGAAATTTGAGGCTCTCACAGCAGTGTAAAAGCCTTTTGGGGATGTTCTCCTACATTTGGCAAGTTTTGCCTACACAGCCAAAAAAAAACCCCTCACGATTAGGTTTTATATTAACCATCTGAAACCAAGAGAAAACTATATGTACAACCTGCTGTAACATTAAAAAATGCATTTTGCACAAAAAGTATATCTATTTTGCATAATTCTAAAATTAAAGACCAACTATTTCACCAAAGAGCATTTAACTGATATGTCTGTATAGCAGAGATGGAGTTTATTTTCTTTGAAGGAGATTCTGAGTTTTATATATTATTTTAGACAATGTCAGTGTTCAGGCTTAACCTGTCACCTGCCTCTTACTACAAAGACCCAGGCTGGATCACGGGGCAGTCCACGTGAGATTTGTGGTGAATAAAATGGCAATGGGGCAGGTTTTGTGACTTTGACTTTCTCCTTTCATTGCCACTCACCAATGCTTCGTACTCATTTTCATATTTAAATCTATTCCTAACAGAAAGACACAGGAAAACCTATCCACATTTTAACAAGAGTCGCAAGTTACGGAAGTCAGAAGCATCATTCAAGAAAAACACTATGCGTTTTCCCCTCCTAGTCCTTAGGGTACACCACGGCTTAAGTGGTTTGTTGCTGTTCGCACCATAAAAGTGTGGGTTCAATCCCAGGGCACTCTGAAGATCGCTGTGGAGAAAGTGGAACTGAGACAGACTTTGATTTTTCAGTCAGTGTTAGTACACTAATGCTCCATACCTCACTACTCTTATCAGAAGGTCAAGTGGTTAAACCCTACAAACTTTCCAAGCAATTATCTTTTGGATATCGGATAGCACTTGACGGAAGAATACTTTCAATTTTAATTTTTGACCCTGCCATGGTTCAACAAGTCACCGGCCTCTCACTGCACAGGCTCAAGTTCGATCCCAGGTCAATCCATGTCAGCACTTCGGTGAGGGAAATTGGAGGGAGGTCGAGCTGTTACAGTACTTTCGCTTTTCCCCGTAAGCATCTTTTTACTAATGCTCAGTACTCACTTTCATCTTAATACTCCTCTTACAAGGGCATGCGGGCTTAGCGTGGGAACCATTAAACAAACCAATGCCCTTTCAGATATCGATCAGCATTGGACGGAACAATATTTTCACACAGTTTTTTCGTCAAACTTCAACGGTACCAACTGACTCACTGCGACATAAAAGTATAACCTTAATCAATCAACCCGAGTAAGTTATAGGATACCGCAAACTCACACGATATACGATGTGCGCCTAGTGTTGTTGTGACGCTTTCTGATGTTTGCTCCCCTAAACGCACGTTTTTAACATTACTGCAGTGACTGACAACACTACCTTCGAATAAGGCGACACATTCATGTACACTGAAGCAGCGTCGTCAACGTGACAATAAACAAATATACCATTGATAGTGAGCATACAGCCCCGTCTCTGAGGACAATCATATGCGGATTTGTTAAGGACAGTAAATGGAAAACTTTGTTTGGGCTCTTTACCTTTTAACAAAACTGTCTAATGGAATGGTTTGGTTTCGGCTGTTAATTTTCTGATACGGGCTGTCGACAACTTGCAAAACGAACACAAAATTCCAGCTTATCGGCCCATGAGATTAAGAATACAAACTAAGCAGCGTTACACCCACGGATCATAGTGTACTGCCAACAGTGAACAAGCAAAACATGGAATTTGTGAGGGAAGAGAAGCCAGTTGTAGTAAGATATATTTCGTTTCCTCCACGCAGTTTTGTTTTTTTACATAGCTATTTACAGTCACGAAGGGAGAAAACAGCAATGCATTTCTTACAGATTGTGATTACTCTAATTTCCTAATTTATGAACACCTAGCCCTTACAGAACAGGAAAAGCGCGTTATATAAAATGTGCTGCATGTGGGAAACCTGAAAGTTATGCCAAACATAACCTATACGTCGTATGTCATTCTGTGCAGCTTATTGTATACATGACATGACCGTCACTGTTAATGTCTCTATTAATTACTGCATAATAACGCATGTTTGTTACTTAACCTGTACTAAAACAGTCTGTTGTACAGTAAAAGTAACAAAACAACTTTAAAATCACAGTGTATTAAAATGCTAATAATCCACACGTTACTAATGTTTGAGCCATATGACGAGACCCTTCCGCAGAAATTCGGATACACATTCATTCATTCAGTATTCCAAAGATCGAACAAAGTGGATATAGAACATGTCATAAAAATAACAGGCACAGTAAAAACGAGTCATGACGATAAAATACAGATAATTTTATAAATACTATACATAAGACATCAAGTTTACACAAGGAAATGAGATCAGATCATAGTATACGATCATTGAATACTTACGCAATGTACCATAAGACAAAACCTCAAAACCAGTACCAATATAATAAGAATTTTTGTAATACAATACATGATTCATGACTGAATAAAATATTCTGCCAATGTATAAAATTAATGAGTACAAAAATTGTTTTAGAGCTATTTTAAACTTTTTTTAGGTTACTTGCAACATTCTGAATCTCCATGGGTAAATTATTAAAGATTTTTATCCCCGTGTAATAAGCCTCCTTTTGATATATGGTTTATTTCTTTGTCTAGTGTCTATATTGCAGTTCTCAATGTTTGTTCAGAAAAGGTTTTTGTTTTTAACTACAAACATTAGTAAAGTAGAAATTGTGATGTCAAAGGCAAAATTTTTCATTTCTTAAATAATTTTCTACATGAAACTCTTTCCCACATCCTTCCATAATTCTAATTACATTTTTTTGGGTGAAAAAATTGGTGAACTATGCAACAAGTTTCCCCAGAATATAGTTCCTTAACTCATAGCCAAGTGAAAAAAAGCATGATAGATTATTTTTAATGCCGAGGCATATCTAACTTTGGCCTAGCTTGAAACTTTTGTTACTGTCATACCCTTTAATGTCAATGGAGGTTTCTCTTCCAAACTACCCTTAAATGCACTCATGACCATATGGGACACAGAGGCTGGCATTTCAGAGCTAACAACATTTTCTGGCTGCTTCCAGCTTGGCAAAAATTCTTGCAGTGTTCACTTATTTTAAATGTCGATATCATGAGGGCACACTTAAAATAAAGAGCATGTTACACCGTATATTAATTAGTATTCTTAAGAATTTCGCATTTATTTGTAGTTCATTTAATTACACTATCAATAACATGACTATTTAGTGTTGATTCAGCAGATGCTCAGTCACCCCATTTTCAGTGGTATACTACATATCCCAAGCAAACTGTGAACTAAAGAAAATGTTCTGAAGATTGCCATGTTCTTATCGTACATTCTACACAAATATTTACTTTAAGAAAAGTACATATTTCTTGAAATTTTATTACATACATAATTTCAGGATCCTAAATTAAATGGCACTGATGTTGCTGCCACCAAATGAACTTGATGGACACCAATGGGAAGACATTCATATCAGATTTATGAAAATTAGGTCATCTGCTTCACAACATGAAAGGATGCACATATATGCATACACACAAGCAGACACATGCACACAATGTGAAACACCTAAATCATAAGTATATAAGCAAGCCCTAATATATGTCTTCATTTCCAGTCAGTGATCATACCCGTCCACAATGGAGAAGCATGGATTGAAGAGTGCTTTGCATCAATACAGCTACAGACAGCTGTGGGACACATCAAACTGGAAATATCTGTGTATGATGATGCCAGCACTGATGAAACTTGGGAGATGTTGCAAGACTGGAGGGATAAACTGAATACTAAAGGTATTGGATTCACAGCCTCCAGGAACCAGTCCCCAGAGCCAAGAGGAGGTAATGTTCAGAGTCTCGAACTATAGTCAACATATTACATGTGATTATTTTTACAAGTGAGAATGTGTTTAATTAATAATGAGAATACAAAGAATTGTAACAGTCTACCTAGCAAGTTTTAATCTCTTGGATTATTTTTTGGGTATATTCTAATGTTTATACTAGCTATTAACATTTACATTTGTGCACTTTTTTAAGTTCAGTTAAAATTTATGTTTAGTGTAGTCATGTATAAAGACTGTCAAAATACTCAGCCATGCAATAAAATTGATGATTATAAAGGACATTATATATATATATGATAAAAAGAATAAATTATTCTCATATGCCTTAAATTCTTTACATAGAACACCTTCTGATGTAACAGATAAGTTCTATATGTTTTCAGAATCTTTTAAAAAATTTATTTATGGTTTTTAGTCTATACAAAAAAAAAAAATGTTCCACCTTCCTGGGTTCAGTACTATGATTATGGCTAGACTAAGGGGTGGGCAAACGAGGCAGTGGTGCTAAGTTGTCACTGGAATAATCAGGAATATGGGGCTAATAAATCAGGTTTCCACATGTGAATTTCTCCAAACATTATCTCATTATCTACAATTTGGGCACACACTCTTGAAAAGGTTTCCAGCTCTGTCCTAGGCCAAAAAGTTGGAAGAATATAGGTTTCAAGGGGTGTCCACGTGTCTTGGGCTGGCCCTGACTATGGTGATATGTATAACTTGTGGGTACACAAATCCTGGGTGCCAGATTTCTAAGGTGACTGTTTGTGAATGGTTGCGTCTAACGATTGCTTTATTGTGGTATTCAATTTTAAAGTGTCATGTACAAGGATTAAATTACTGTGATATGATATCAGGTATAATTTTCTGACAGCTGTCACTATTCACTTGCTTAATCTACAAAACGTCTACTTGCAATGAAGGTGACTTCTTAGGTGGGACACAGATGTCAGCTGATTGAAACATTTCCAGTGCCTTCCTTACATGGTGAATACAAACCTAATATTAACTGCATTAAACAAAAATGCTTGGACCCCAGCTCATGGGAAACTGAAATGGTGGTGAGCATTGTGCTGCCTACCATTCACCAGAGATGGTTTGAATGAAATAGTGATGCAAAACGAGAAGTAAAATATTGTTCTAAGTTTTCCACGGAGATTTCAGATATGCATACTGCAACTCCTTTAAGTTCATTATTACACTGAGAACAAATTTAACACAGTTTTTAATAACATTATCATTTCTTGCATGCCTGCTTTTCTCTTTTCTTGTCTCTCAGTAAAATGATGAATTAACAGGTACAGTTAATACAGTATTTACTTCCAAAGCTTTTACATCCAAATTGGTATATTATTTTCAAGTTCTGATAGTCATTCCTAAGGTCTTTATCCAGCTGTATGGAGTTTTCAGTGTCATATTCATTACTAAAATTTATAACAGCTCTTAACTGTTTTCGAATCACTCAATTATTATGTATGCCACTGTGTTAACATTATTCACTACAGGTCTGAAGTTTTATTTCATTAAATAAGCTTTGAGGCTACAGGATTTATGCAATATGTACTCTTTCTGTTGGTACTAATTATGCTATTGCTTAATTTTGCTTGCTGTCTTATCTATTTTTGGGTATTATGTGTTGTATTTGAATGACTAAAGTTACAATTACTAATTATCACTTACAAGAATATGGGGTATGCGGTGGCGCATTGGTGGAGGCACAGCACTACAAGCCAGAAGGTCACGGGTTTGATTCCTGATAGTGTCATTGGAATTTTTCTTTGACAGTCCTGGTCGCACTATGGCCCTGAGGTTTACTCAGCCTCTAAAAGAAATGAGTACCAGGAATATTTCCTGGGCAGTAAAGGCAGCCAGTGCATAGGGCTGACAACCTTACCACCTTCATATGCCAATTGTCTTAAAATTTGGGAGTCTCAACCTCCTGGAACCCTCAGGGTCTGTCCAGACCTGCAATGGGATTGCTTTACATAAAAGAATATAATCCATCAATGCAAAACTCTAATGTAGCAATCTATAATTGCTAAATTAAAGTTGTGCATTGATGGATTATATTTTTTTATTATGTGTTTTAAAAACACAGCAGGAATGTCATACCTTAAAATTATTAATTATCACCATTTTACCCTTCTCTGCCCTTTCTTACAGTAGTCAGATTATAATGTTTTTCTATCATCCTGTTTAATAAATTGTACTCTCTTCTTATATAGCAAATTATGTTAATTGTTTGCTTTGTAAGTTTTGTGTGCTGCTTGTTGCCATACATCTGACAGTTTATTACTGATTAACGTAAAATATCTGACAATGTTTTCTGGCCTATAATCAGGGTATTTAAACTGTACATTTATATTAATAGAACTTTGACATGATGATGATAATGATATGTGGCATGTACATTCTGTGTAATCATAATTTTTATAGCATTCTTGTATTTAAACATGCAAGCATATAATTGTCACAAATGTCTGCATTATATGTACATTTTAGTTTATGAACTAAAAAATTACATATTGTAAACTTTATAAGAAAAAGAGCAGAATGGTCCTCTGAGAATGATCTAAGAGATGAAAATCTATATTGGGTGACACGTTACATATTCATTGTGGTGTGATGGTTTAATCCATCAATTAATTTTCTGGAATGCAACAGAATGGATTAAAATTTTGAAGGAAGTATGTGCTTATCTGAATGTGTTTTTGTTCTTACTACATATAAAGTAATGGTTTTTAGCCTGTTTACAAAATATACTTATTTTAAATTAATGAGATTACACATTTATTGATATGAAGAACATATCTGTCTGGCTACAAGATTTATGTCAGCAATAATTAAACATGAAGGTCAATGGCAAACGGTAAAGTACGTGCTCTGGAAGCACAGAAGGGGAATAGAGGTGTAGCTGCACCAAGTCTGAACCTTTGCACTAGACAAACTGAGTGGTCATCATGCTCTGGCCACTTTAGCCCAGAAAAGAACCCCAGTGCCCACTGAAGTGGAAGATGAGTGTGGCCCATAGCTGGTCTGGACATGTTTGGAGATGAGTTCTCTCTGACCAAGACTTGAAGTCTGGTCCTTCCAGCCTATAGTTTAGTTGCTATACCAATGAGGTATGTAAGACCAAAAAGAATGTATCTGGAAACATTTCCACTTGTATTAATTTATGAATTATTTTTGTAACAGTGGGATATGCCAAGAACCGTTCAGTTGAACAGTGTACAGGGGATTTTCTCTGTTTCCAGGACGTGGTAAGAATTATTAATTTGCAAAATTATTAATATAGTTGCTATATACCAGAAATCCTAATGATGAGTCTGCAGCAGAGCTCTAAACCAATATGTACCTTGAACACTGAAGTGCATATTTTTGCCAAACCTGAACCTGAAATTTTTCAATAACATCACACAATTTTCCCAAAAATATTCATCCAGGAATTCAAGGCCTTTATGATCTGAAGACTTGTTATGATTACTAAAAACTAGTCCTAATCTTGCAAGTAGTGTCACAGTTACAAATAGGCATACCAGTATATGTTGGAAGGTGAAATGGAATTAAAATAATATGGCCTAATGGTTTAGATGGGATTGCACAGTCCTCTATAATATCTTGTGTTCAGTGAGCAACTAAGTAGCATCAAATGCCATTTATGGCAACACAAGCCAATACAAGCTGTATGAATAATTTGTTAAGTCTTACAAACAGTTAACTATATAAACAAATCTTTATGGTAGAGTTGATGATTTTGGAACCCTAAAGTCCATCTCATATGCCACTAAAAAAAAGTTCCAAGCCTGATGCTATCACGCAAGTACAGTGTGGTCCACAAACCTATTGCAGCCAGTTTCTTGGTTCATATTAGGACTGCCAGCAATCAGTAAACAGAAAGTCCTAGCTAATTCAGTTAATCTTAGCAGCACCATGTGATTTGTTCTTTGTTGTCAGAGAGCAGCATGTGGA
>Ga0136643_10003348_pt1:0-20000 | contig 21549 bp, 15 predicted proteins | sample TergutLab28metaG_FD_96883 | JGI IMG/M metagenome (GOLD analysis project Ga0136643, IMG submission 96883) | Labiotermes labralis P1 segment gut microbial communities from Petit-Saut dam, French Guiana - Lab288 P1 (version 3) (version 3) | ecosystem: Host-associated > Arthropoda: Insects...
AGTTTATTATATGCCTCTACATGTTTCGAGCACTATGTGCTCATCATCAGGAGGTCAAAATTGTATTATACAGCATCTGGTATCGTCACACCTGTAGGTGGCCGTCCGGTGCACAGGTTGAGAAAGGACTGCATCCAGCAGTGCACGGGACGGCCACCTACAAGTGTGATGATACCAGACGCCGCATAATACAATTTTGACCTCCTGATGATGAGCACATAGTGCTCGAAACATGTAGAGGCATATAATAAACTTATTATAAAACAAGATTTTGTGCATAAATTTGGTTAATTACTAAGATTGTACTGAGATGCACTATCAGCAAAACATTAAAAAAAAATTCAAGGGAAGAGTCCACCTCGGAGATAAAATAATACTTTGTAGGATAATATTAATCTACGATATATACATCACGTGTTTGTTGAGTTTGTGACTATTACGCCAGATGGACTTTGTGTTTCTGAAATAGTCGAGTTGATCTGTGGTATGTGTTCCGGTCGGAAATGCAACACCACCCATTACGTAATATCCCTTCAGGGCTACAACAGGTACTGTGCCTCTTATGGAATCCCTGAGCACGGCAGTTGTCACGGGATATTCCGGTGGATGAAGGCTTTCTCCGCGATATAGCTGCAGTGTTTAGGGAAGCGATAAAAGGATTATTATTTAATACACACATAAATTTCATAGGTACAGATGTCTTGTAGGAGCGCGTGAATATTACGTTAACACCGACATGTGACGGGGTCATTTCTAGCTTGGGTCAGAAGTACGGTGAGATGTGAAATATGATCCCTAATTTGACACAGGGTAAATCTTAATGTGAACTTTACATTCTCTGAACCGTGCATCGTGATGCATATACGTGAGACAGACCAACAAGATGCACACCTTTTCTCATTAATTTATTCCAATTGAACTATCCTTTACATGTTTCGAACAAATTATTGTTCATCATCCGGAGGTTACTTCTGTACACGCAGAATACAGTATTTTTCCCTGCATCTATGGGGGTGTATGGCCGCTAACAAGATGTGATTGGAACTGATGCATGGTAAAATACTGAATGCTACGTGTACTGAAATAACCTTATGATGATGAACAATTGTTTGTTCGAAACATATAGAGGATAGTTGAACGGGAAAAAGTATGCATCTTGTTGGTTATTCTGACTTATATAACTTTGTGCACGTGGTTATAAAGTTTCTTGTTCCATGAAAACAGGCAACTCCTTAATATGTTACAAAAAAGTTAGGTCTGTATCACTTAGAAAATGAAGATACTGTAACATGATGTTATTTAGTGGAAAGCCACCCAGAATTCTTGCGGCAAGGAAATGCAATACAATCTTATCAGTTAATTGGTCTTTGCGTTGTAAGAGTAATACGCCTCTTTCAGGGGTTTAGAAACTCTGTGTCTCTATCATCTATGATGTATGGGCTTTATTTAGTTCGTGATTTGCGTCAAGATCATCTAGCCACTTCCCACTCAGAACTAATTCCCAGAATGTGAATCTCGTACTTCCAGAATGATCCTGCAGACAGCAATCCGCTTGTTGCTAAAGTGTTTACAAATCCTTTCTGTTTGTTTGTTACTACTACTCAGCTGAGAATCTGAGTACAGGCTGGACGTACGATAAATCCTGATTCGATTCCCTTCAAGGGCAAGAGATTTTTTTTTTCTTCCAAAGCGTCTAGACTGGCTTTGAAACTCACCACGCACTATTCTTTAGTCTGTGTTAATGCGTGGAACTGTACCTCCATTCCCCCTTACGATTTCACGGGCATGGTGTTTAATTAACACTTGCAACCCTAATGGTCTCTATGTATATGGCCAGATTTAAGTACTAAAAAATCACGTGTCGATCACACGTTCCATCTACATATTCCGTGTCGGCTTACAAACATTTCCGATTGTTCATACAGCGTTTAGTTATTACAAGACAACTAAGTCACAAACAAGTCTTTTGTATTGTCAAAACAGTGTCTTTGTTTACTGTAGCTAGTTACATGTTTCGAGTTGGAAGGTCACCGCCAGGCGAAGGTGGTACGAAATATAGCAGGAACGAGTTCTTATTGTGAAAGAGATATCTTTCTTACAAGACTTCATCATGATTAGTAAATTGTATAACTAACCAATTACATATGTTAAAATTATACAAATTGTAAGTACTTCTTACTCATTGTTTTTGTAAAAAATTTAGCTGTGTTTGAGTTGTTTAATAATAATCGTGTCTCTGCTGTCTCTGATAATTATGCAGCATTCATCGATTGGTCTAATAATGGAAGGACACACTGTTCTCTGTGCGGTACGAACTGTATCTGTTAACAGAATGTGGTTTCATTACAGTCTGCTGAAAGAAGCGCATTATCAGCAGTTTCAGTGTGTGTCTCGGTAAAAAGAAATGACGTCAAAGCAAACATATGGATCCTGCTGTTGGATAGGCTTAGGTCTATGAAACAGCAGCGTGACGAATGCAGCTGAATTCAATGGATCCCAGTGATCCGCCTGGACGTGGCAAGATTTTTCAGTGACTCATTCGCTGATCTTGTGACAACACTTGGGAGTTCTGGTGTGTTTGTTTTTTCACTCGTTTATCATGTGTTGATGGCCTTGACGATCTGTACCTCGAGTCCACGTTTAGTTGCATTCAGTAACAATGTGGATGGGCCGTGTCTGTAGCCCTACACTATTGCCACGCGGAGGGAAGAGGAATTTAATGAGACTGTGTGAAACTATATTTATCTCAGTATTTAACCAACTTGATGCACAAAATCTGTTTCACAATAAGTTTTATTTCATGCTTCTACATGTTTCGAGCACATGTGCCCATCATCAGGAGGTCAAAATTGCATTAAACAGCCTCTGGTATCATCACACCTATATGTGGCCGTCTCGAAACGGCCACCTATAGGTGTGATGATACCAGAGGCTGTTTAATGCAATTTTGACCTCCTGATGATGGGCACATGTGCTCGAAACATGTAGAAGCATGAAATAAAACTTATTGTGAAACAAATTTTGTGCGTCAAGTTGGTTAAATACTGAAATAAATATACTGAGATGCACGGTCAGCAAAACGTCAAAAAAAATGTGTGGAACTAGTATTGAATTTAGAAAATCCTTTCTTTATTTATCCTGTCCAGAAAAGGTTAAATTAGAGGAAATGCAAAGTGTCTGTATTAACCTTTCAAACCTAGTGGTTAGTATATGCAGTGTTTTGTCCACATGGGGTAGTGATTTTGTGAGATTGTCAAAAAACCACGGCTGTTTCCCTGTGCAGTATTAACCGATTGGCGTTTGTAATACTAGCACACTGTGTTCTCTATCTTTAGGTGCCTAACCCGTTGTGCTATAATCAATTAGGGAGGGGGTGGGGTACGTCAAACTTAACTTCCTGCAACATAACTTCACAAGGGCTAACAGATTCTTCACAAAATAGGCTAAGGGTACTTGTTCTGGACGTACATTTTGCCACAATCATAAATTACAACCACTTCAGAAACATCCATGTAGCCCCCACCGATGTAACGCGCCTAGAACTCTTGGGACACCCCTAGCTCTTCACTCAGCACGTACAAACCCCTCCAAATTTTTCGCCTGATATAGGGCGTACTACTTATATATTACAGTTCTAGCTTAATGCACCATTTGTAAGAACTAGGTATTATTTAATTATATATATATATATATATATATATATATATATATATCTGTTCTTATACTCTACTTAGAAGAGGTATTTTTAGCTCTATATGTATAATCCAACCGACAACGACATTTCGTCGAAAGTTTAGAATATGCACCTATACTATGATCATACTCTGTGGTAGTTTTCCTCTATATACATTTTTGTGAGTTGCAGATGGCCCACAGTGGCCGAAACATGTCGTCATCATAATAAATAGGATACTAGACAGTTGTGTTTTGACGTGTTCTCTATATTTAATGTGGAATTATTCTACTCATCAGACGACCGCTGTGATGTGTTGATTTGTGGTGTTTTTTGGTTTTATTTAACAGCGTCTTTTCAAATTTGAAGGTTATGTAGCGTCAAATGCAGGCCGTCTCTTTTATCGCGTGTCTGAGCATGGCAGTTGTCAAGGTATGTCCCGGCTGATGCAGGCTTTCTATGCGATAAAGCTACCTTGCCCGGGGACACTGTAAATGGGACACTATATTAGCCATGTTACTCTGTGTGCGTTTTAGTTTATCTAGAAGTACCTGTGCTGCGCGAAAACCTACTGGAAGACAGAAGTGTGAAATTGCCGTAAAATTTCTTTATAAGCAGATTTGACGGTATTTAAAATAGGCCTGTTGTTGCTGTTAAAAAATTTTGAACCGTATTGAACGACTTAAATTTCCACAAAATGGACGTCTAACTTGATTGATCGATGCCGAAAAACTTCACGCAGAACTTTTGGCCCTTGAACTTTACCAATTGAGATTTTTAGCAGGGAGACATTCGATTGTGTTATAGTTTTATGGAGCTTATATATTCGCGAGAGTGGGTCGGGTAGCTCAGTCGGTATAGCGACTGAGCTACGGACTGGACGGTACGGGATCGAATTCCGGTGGGGACGAGAATTTCAGCCTGTCCAGACCGGCCCTGGTGCTTACCCAGCCTCCTGTAAAATGGGTACCGGGTCTTTCCCGGAGGGTAGAGGCGGCCGGAGCATGGGGCTGACCCCCCACCCTATCTACTGCCGAGGTCCTAGAAAGAGTAGAGTCAATGAAAGGTGGCAGAATAGTCTTCTTGTCGGTCGTACTGACATACAGCGAAGAAGCACGAGTTTGAAAATGGCGTATCTTGTTCATGGCACACGATATGCAATGAGATCTATACCGAACTGGCCATGTGGTGACCACCATGCATGTTTCCCAACAACGAGTTTCCTTGTTCGACTTTTGGCCCTGAAATCGTGCTTCATATTTGAAGAAATTTATGGTGAAAATGAAATTATGGAAAATGTCTTTAGGAACATAAACATTTTCCACGCCAAATTCAGTCCATATTATCCTGCCATTCTGCAGTTTAAAGTCTTCGTTAAATGGACCATTGAAAAGTGGCACCAAAATGTAATGGAATGTTGTATCAGTTACAAACAAAATTGGCACTCCGGAGGAAGGAGGGTAGTAGATATATTATTTGAATTAGTACGTAGGTGGGCTGATAAGTTTTGCTTCCACTGTAATATTTTTATTTACTTTAGACATATCTGGATAAAACCGGTTCTGTGTAGTCGCATGGTATCTCTCTTCCATCATACTTCACCTTGAACACCCAGATGCCTACAGTCCTCACCCAGTGTACATCGAAATGGAAGAGTTTTCAGACGTTCGGTTCGAACAGCGCGCTGTTATTGAATTCTTAACCGTGGGAAAAGTTCCTCCAATTGAAATTCACAGACGAATGCAGGCCCTTTATGGTGATCAGTGTGTTGATGTGAGTACAGTAAGATGCTGAGTAAGGTGAAATCTGCAGCGAGGAAATGATTTCAAAAACAAAACACCAATTTTTTTTTAAAAGCGGATTTCAGAAACTAATGCATTGTTGGCTGAAGTGTATTGTATTGTGTTGTGATTTTTTAAAAAAAAAAAAAATTATACAGCTTTGAAAATAATTGATGTAGGAATATTTATTTTTTTATTTCAGTAAAATATATTTTCCCATTTATTTTCTATTTAAGTGTAGGCAAAATTTATGACCCCACCGTCGTAAATTAATTTCATTTTCAATCTGTCACGTTTGTATTTTAATGTGGTTTATAATTTCAAAAAGTCTTTTTTAATAAAGAGTTTCTTAAGAATTAAACCGTGCCCCTGAAAATGATATTTAACAAATCGAAACACGTAAAGTAAAATACGGGATGTAATACACGATGGTGTATCGATGTATTTAGTTTAATTTGTGGTATATGACGGTTTTAATATTTCCTGTATTTGAAATTCAATTCATCGTTGTCAAGCTTTATGTCATTGATTCTGCACCTGATTTAGAGTTCATGACTGCCAAATACTACAGTCACACAGGCAAGAAATGGAAAATTTGTGCTATGCTAGACATTTCGCAATAAATCGCGTGATTACAGGCAATCTCTCATAATAAACGGTTTAACATTTTAAGTTCATTTTTTACGATTCTGTGAAATGGTCTAGCCTGTCCACATTGACGACATAACTGTATTTTACTGCCTAAAATACTGGTATTTTTTCCTGTTAGGTCTACAGTAATAAATGTAATTGGATGACACATAATTAAGGAAGGTTTAAGGAAGTAACTGGTCGAAAGTGTCGGCCTATTGACTTGCTCGAATTCTCGAAGAGGAACGATAACCGAAAATCGTTTCGCTTACAGGCAATCTTGTTGAAAAACGTACGTAAGAGCGGTTGTGGGAAATAAGGAAGACTTTACAGGCTACATATAATGAGCTGTTGTTTTAAATGTTGTTTTGCGAATGTGGACTCCTCAACTTCTGTGAGAAAGTGGCGAGCAAACTGTCGGTGCCTCTTCATCGTATGACGGCTAAAACACGAAAAGAAAGAAACACAAAAGGAAGTACAAAACGAATCGTCTGTGTATTTAACATGAAGTCGTAACTTTTTTTTTTGTACTGCATCCCATCATTGATTAGTTATTTGACACAAAAAGAGGAATAGTTTAGGTCTGGAAACAGATGCTGGCAGTTGCAAGAGAGATGCGACTTTGTACATATGTTCTTGAATATACAAACGCCCTTTTATTCAGGAAAACTTGCTTCTAGCTGTTTGAAAGAAAGCAGGAGAAGTGAAGGGTTAGTTGAATAAGTGAATAAATAGAGCAATAAATAAATAACTAAATAAGAATAAAGAAACAAGGAATGTGAATTATGTCGGTGAGGTTTTGCATGATTTCCAGAGAAGTCTGTCTTCTTTACTCTAGTTTTGAAAGACATGTATACATTTATAAAATGGGATATAACGAATACACCGTTTCTGTTGGTGAAATGTAGAATTTTTGGATATATAGCGTGGTTAATAAGAAAACATCTGGGCTCTTAAGGAGTTGACTAATCTTTATATATTTCTAGCCGAATCCGCAGCATTCATTTCTGCTACCATTGGCCCTAGCTTCATAATTCAGGGGGAAGTTCTGTTCGTCAGCCTCATCTCACTTCATGCGTGGTAGAACTCTCCCAGTATGTCATGTATCCTGAATAGGCATTGACTTAAACCTCCCAGTGTGGAGCTAATCAATTTCCGGTTCCCACCTAAGCAGTCATCAGTTTTACTGTCGTTTGTTGGAGAGGACAATCCCCGGAATCCTGTCTGGAAGGTCACGGTCTAGAGGAGTCCCATCCTTCTGGTCTGGAACTTTGTCCCATCCTCCTCCAGCAATTCGCGTTTCGTCAGTGTGAGTGGAGCCTCCGCCTGTACAACGTTGCCCCGCAAGACGCACAGTTTTGATGCAGGGCTACACATGACGTAACAGTTCTGTGGTCCACCCTGTGGCCCTCACTTGCTTTCGTTTAACCACTACAATAACCTTAATGGTCAGGAAATACTGTATTGGACACAAAATATTTCTTTATTTTTAATAACTTTTGAACTTTTGCTCAAAATATTGTTCGCTCCCACTCCATATTTTTAAAGATTTATGCCCGATTTTTCCCGCAGACTAATATCGATATATCTGTATTCATGTACAGTGTTTGATAGCTTATTTTAGATTTTAATCAGACTTCTTTGTGATAAAGATTTTAGTAAAAAAAGAAAGGTAAAGTTATCGCAATACACTCCTTGAATTTATGTAGGTGGAGGATAGTTGTTAACATCACGTTCCAGCCACCCTAATCCCCGCTGAATAGCCTCGGTACCCATTTAATAGGAGACCTGGGTGGGCCTCAGCGCCGGTCTGAATGTTTGGAAGAGAAATTGTTCTTGCCTCTACCGGGATTTGAACCCCAGTTTATCCAGCCCATAGTCTATTCACTATACTAACTTCGCTGCGGTAAAATTCCCTTTATCAGGTTTTATGAAAACCAGTTTAGATATTTTTGAGTACTTTTATGCGTGCAGACAGGAGAACGGACGGACGGACGGACGGACGCACCTATGGATGTAGTGATTTTTACAGTGTTCGGCAGGCCTGCAAATGCGCCTGAGATCTCAAGTGACTTTGCTTTGTGTCAGTCCTTCAAAGTCAGTTTCCTTAGAAGATTTCAAGTCTTCTAGGATGTTACACCGTGCCGACTGATAGTTACTGACGTTGCGAAAGTTCGTACTGCTTTCATCGTCCTGTCAAGCAGTCCAACAAGTGTTTCCTTGGACTGCTTGACCCTGAGGATGAACACAGCACTAAACTGACAGGAGGATGATGTCTTGATGTCTTGAGCAGATGGACGACAGTCTCCTTGTCAACGGGTTAGGTAGGTAGTTGGGTAGTCTGAATATGTTAGGCATTTATGGCCTACCTGTTTTGACAGTTACAAGGAGAGAAGGTATTTTGACAAATCTGATGTTCTGATGTATGGTATTTATGGCTTTTACGACAATTTCAGGAAATTTCCTTGCAAAAGAAAGCAGAGGTCCAGGCTACAATTTTCCAATTCTCGTTGATGGTGGACCAGTCCGGTTTCACTCTGATATTGCGCTTTCTCCTACCACCTGTTACATACGTTAGTATTTTCTTTATGAATAACAAGGGTGTATAACAAGGAGACATAATGTGGAGATTAGACCTACACCCTTCCGTTCCCCGCAGTTTTGACTTTTAAATTAATTAAACAAATAATTAAATAATTAACTAACTACGTGAGCAGAATTCATGGGAAGTTAAGAGGTCTTCAGGTACTTAAGAAACACTCCGCATTTTATGGAACCCGGAGGTTCATTACCGCATTCACAAGAGCCATCCACCTTTCACAAGGGTCACTCAGTGGCCGGACACGCAACTGACGGCGACCGCCAGGCCATTGGAACCTTTCAGACGAGACACGGTAAGTGAATGGACGCAACCACAGTAGCCGGTCAGTGGTTCTGCCCTTCAGCAGCTGGGACACTACTTTGTGGCTGGGCCGCTGGCGTAACACACAATGTTTGCGCGAGCCAAATGAGTGCCCGTTGTCGAACTGAGACTCTGTTTCGCTGGAAAGTGCAGATAAGCCACTTGCATATGTGATTGGGACACTAGTGGTTCGTACGTACGGCAGCGCGTGTGAAAGCAGCCTCAGCAACGGTCACCTATTGGTCTTTATAATGGAAGCACCCTGTGTCCTCTGTGAGGTCCGAACTGAATCTTTATGTGAGTGCAGAATACCGAGTCATCACAGATGGTTAATGGCACTGCTCCTGGCTCTCTAGTTCCAGCCACCGCCGTCCGCCCTCCGTGCGTACCGGACAATCTCACGAGGCCTCCTCCTCCTTCCTCGTCCAATCTGTTTACTGGAAGCGGTGCCACTAATCAGTTTTAATCAGTTTTTACGAAGATCTGATCATGAGCCACAGGAAGGACTCGACACCACGGCTGTCACTCGTAACATGACTTTGACCTTGAACAGTCTTCAGTACTGCTTTTTCTGGGGACCGACTGTTCATTGAAGTACAGACGTAGTAGCACGGTTTGTGCAGTACCTCTGTTATTGAACGATCTGATTGTGGCCACCGTCAATTGCTTCACAGCTGTACACGGGGTGGCTGAGTTCGCCGAATTGTTTGGAGCACGTGCCTTCCCGAGGAACATCCTTTAATGCATAAAGCCAGCGTGCTCTGATGTTGACTGTGTGACACATCGTGACCCAGCGGCAGTATGTACTTCTTTTAATTGCGTAGGGTTATTTCGGATTTGATTCGGAGGCGTGTTTAAAATGGACTGAGTAGCTAGCTACCTAGCTAGCTAATTCCGTGAAGCAGAGACCTTCCTGAGAAAGTAGCAGGTCCTCAGCGTGTCACGAAATTCCGTGCACATTATGGAATTGTTAATTACCTCACTCACAACAGCCCACCATCTGTCCCTGTCCCGAACCAGATCAATCCGGTTCATGCCCCTCATCGCACTTTTACAAGACCCATTATAATATTATTCTCCAGCTATGCCAGGTCTTCCAAGTGGTCTCATTCCCTCAGATTTCCCCACCGACACACTGTCAGTTGGCTTTATTTTCAGTAGATGGACATTAGGGTGAATGAAATTGGCCGGTTTTCAAAAGAGCCCTTTTGGAAGGTGTGTGAAATTCGTAGTGTAATACAGTTTCCTGCTAGAATTTTTCACTAACACAGATGCAGCGGAATAAAGGTAAATAAAGCAATCCCTGTACGGCTTATCACAGGCCTTACGGTTCCAGAATGTTGAGGCTCCCAGATATGTAGACATGAAGGTGGTAAAGTTGTCAGACCTACGCCCCGGCCGCCTTTGCCCCCCGGGTCATAGTGCGGCAGGAAGGATTATGTCAATGAAAAATTCCAGCGACACCGTGAGGAATCGAACCCGCGAAGTTAAGGCTTTTAGCGCAGTGCGTCAACAAACTGCGCCTTCACATGCCCCAAATTCAGTACAATACTTGGCAAATATGGAGCAATAAAGGTTTTGTAATTTGAAATGAACAGCGAGTAATGTTATTAACTGTTCCACATATAGGGTTATTCAAAATGATTGTCTGGGTTTCAACGACCTCGTTCTCCAGATGCAACTCCATGTGATTTCATTCTATGAGGTTATGTCAAGGATCAGGTTTATGTTCCTCCTCTTCCCGCAAGTATCCCGGAATTGACGGTACGAATCAGAACCGCCATTGAAACCATGACCGCTGACATGCTACAAACATGGAACGAACACGATTATCGTGTTCATGTTTGTAAAATCACAAAGTGTGCACATATAGAGCACCTGTAAGGTATGTAACAAAACCCAGGAGTGTTTTTCTATTAAATAAAAAAACACATGTACTCCTATCTCAAGTGTATTGTGTATGACAAGTTGTTAAACCCCCGACAATCATTTTGAATAACCCTCTATATGTAAGGTCTATATTTTCGCGGTTTTTTAGTATTCCTTAATTCTTTATTCCGAGTTCTGATTTTGTTCTTACTGTGGTTGTGCTTGTATTTTTCATGAGAATCTTTACAGGAATTGTGGTGGTAAATACAGATCCAACTTACTGTGACACAGGACACAACTTCTGAAAGTATGTGTCATTCCGTGAGGAAAATTAAAGTAGAAACATTTTTCGATTACCGCTAGAGGGTTAAAAATGGGATACGTCTGTTTTATCAGCACTCCATCCTGCTGCCATATCGAGCAACATCATATAATTAAACAAAAACATTTCAAATTTGTTTTCTTTTTTCAGAGGAACGATGTCTCGCCTGTAATCCAGTGGAGACCTATGAAAATATACTAGACAACTTCTGCAGAGCCGATTTTGGTACGTATTTTGACAGACTTATTCAATTCGCGTCACTGCAAAATGAAACTGTAGGATGTTTTGGTTTACTTGTTTTGTTCTGCTGAGGTCTTTGTTGTTCTGGGATATGACTTGCGTCACTCTTTTGTTACTGACACTTTAACAGCGTATTGCTCTCATTTTACGTGGGTCGAAAAGTTCAAGAAGAACTGCGCTGGATCGTTGGGGGTTTCGTTCCCGATGTTCTGAGATACAGTGATGGTCTCAGCAGTGTCATATCGCAGAACAGATGCTTTATCCACATCACTGCCCAAAACTTTAAAACTTTGCTGAAGATTTATTCTTGTAGGAACAGGATGACCAGTTTGATGAAGATGGTAACAATATGGCGCTTCGGCAGTTGAGCCCCGTGGTATACTGTTGAAGATGCATTGTGATAAGGAGGACGGTCATAACAGTAACAACACTTAGGCAGTAGAATCGGAATTTTATTACTGGAATGGTCCTGAACCATCTCTAGTTCTGCAGCCGATTTTCTTAAGATTCCTCAACGTTACGTTTCATTCCGTTCTTGTCGCTGAAAGTTGCCACTTTCATTAAGGATTCTGCACCACAGTTTATGTAATTTTTTCTCCCTCATATGAGGTTCGTGTCCGGCCCGTAGCAGTTTCGCGTGGTTAGTCTTCCGGTCCTCCAGTTTCGTGCAGCGGAGGTCCACGTTTCAATTCTCGTCATAGTAACAGGCTGTCCTTGCAATCTGTGCAGGCGAATGGCGAGAGAATACCTCACAATTGGTCATCATCGCTTTATTCCATATTATTTCCAGTTCCTGATTCACTGCTAATCTTAACATTCGCAGCCCTGTTCAAAGTAATGGTCCTTCGGATTCCACAAATGGCGAGGAATTCCTCAAGTCGGTAAGGAAGTGTTAGCTTATCCAGAAGGATTCCTTGGAGCTGGAATAGCGATTAGCGTTGGGCTGGACGGTCCGGGGTCCGAGTATGGGCAGGGAAAGGAGGTTTTCTTATCTCCAAAACCGTCCACGCCTGCTGTCGTGCATACCCAGTTTCCCATTCAATGGGTGCAGGGGTTTCTATCTGAGGAGTAAAGCGGCCGGGTAGTGAAGTAGAACACTCGCCCTGCATGCCTTCACGAACAAGGACAGGTTTTTATTTCTACTTTAGAAGGGTTATTTGAGTTAGTTTTTCATGTACTTAGCAACAAGCAAGGAACACAAAGATTTAATTCTTCTGAATATGACACGATGCCAATAGGCAAACAGTTAACGACGTTTCGAAAGCACATCGTGCCTTCGTATCGGCGTTACTTGTTTACCAATCGACACGGTGCAACTTCTCAAAAGACCTGAACCTTCAACCCTTGATTAGTTTGACGACTCTTTTATTAAGTTCCTCAGTGTATATATAGTCGACTGGCAGTACAGATTGTTGGCGAATAATTGGAATGGCCGTGGGACTAAGCGTGGATGTGGGAACTGAGGAAAGACACGAAATATTTGGACTCGAGCCTAAAGTTTAGAAGTGTGGTTTCATATATGCGGTGTATTCTAGTAAATATGTGTTTCATTAAGGTATTTTTTTTAATACCAACGACGTTTTCATTAGGTTTTATGTTGTGGCGTCATAACCAACGAGACAGCGTTGTGAGCAGTGGATTTAGAAACATTTTCTGGAACCAAATTATTGTAGAGTAAAGTGTTCTTTTCATATCGCTGTTGGGGAAAAAGGCTGTTGACTTCATTTGGATCTACAATTCAGTGACTGTCCTGGTATACTGTAATTTTTGCAAGGACATTTTAAAAATATTTTTCTCGGTTGCATTTTAATTTATGCAATTTTCGGATTTACGACTACCGTATAGACTCGTTTGCGAGATATTCACTAGTCTTTCTTTCTCTTCTTTAACTCAGCTCTTTCACCTTACGGAATTGGCTACGCTAATTTAACGTTGTGTTACAATGCATGTGGATCTACCCTAACTGGCTGATGTTAATGACAAAAGAAAGGTAAAGCAAACCCTGTACAGGCCTGGGTTCCAGGAGGTTGAGGTTCTCCAGAATTTCTAGACAATCAGCACATGAAGGTGCTAAGTTTGTCAGCCCTACGCACCTGCCACCTTTACCCCCAGGAGACATCCCTGGTACTCATTTCTGTTAAAGGTTGAGTCGACCCCAGGGCTATAGGAAGGCCGGAAGGGAATGGAACCGGCGACCTTCCGGCTTGTAGCACAGTGCCTCAACCAAGTGCGCCAACTGTGTACCCCGACGCTGTTAATAAACGACCTGGATTCATTCATGGTTGTCGCTGCTCTGTTTCGTTGTACTATGTAATTTCATATGTAGAATTCAAGACTGAAAAGATCTACTGTACTGGTGTCGATGTTTTCCCACGCGTTTGCACGTCGCATTCGCCTTCACTTTTGGTAGGGAAGGGATATTTAATGATACTGCCAGTGTCCAGCCGATGCAGTGTGAATGACTGTGAACGTGGAGCAATGGTGGAATGATACTAAAAGGGAAAAATCAAAGGAATCGAAAAAGATCTTCCAATGTCACTTTGTGCACCACAAATCCCATACGCATTGCCTTTGGGATATTAATATGCTGCAGATACCGATGTGGTCGCAGTGCGGTTTAGTCCTACATAAATCTAGGATCCAATTTTCCTTGTATCAGGTCGTGTTCATATCGAAAATTTTCCCTATGATCTGAATGTCTTTTGAGGTCTGTCATGGACAAGGTTTAATTCAAATAGTTTGTTTTGAGATAAGCCAACAAGTTGTCGTCCACTTTTCACAATAAGTTCTGTAATAAATTTGCTTTTATAATTGAAAAATCCCATGAACTTGTGAAATAATTGGGAATAAATTTCGTTTTAATAAATTGCTCTACCAGTGTTGGTGGTGGTGGTGATGTTGATGACAGTTGTCTGAATACATACGTTAATGTCATATATACTTTATTTATTTCAGAATAAAATTTGTACCTGAAAATATAAACTATCCATAAATCTGTAATGTTTAAGAGATGTATAGTAATAAACCCTAATCACCGTGTGTAGAACTGTTCCCTTTTACTCGTAATCACGTGATTCTTTCAGTATCTCCCTAATTTCGTTAAAATATATTGTGATTTTAAAAAAGGGGTTGGCATTGGATTCAAATATAATTCTCCACGCCCCTCAACACGCATCACAAAAGGCCCTGCTAACAGCCAGGTTATTCACGTTTGAGATAACCAGTCGTATTTCGCAACTTTTTTTTTTTTTAAATGCCGTACTGCATGTCAAGATTGACGTTTCTGTCAACCCCTCCACCTTTCCTTCGGTCCCACCGAACCGGTTCTTAAAGATTTGGCATCATTTCTGATCTGTGGAGAGTGAACCAATTATGGGCAACATAAACCGTGTCTGAAGTCCCCTTATTGCCTACATTTTCTGCCTGGCGTCCTCACGTTTTTGGAGATAACATTAAATTCGAGTCAAGCCTGCTGCCACATGGTTCACACTATTCTGCCGTCCCGTCTGCTGTCTAAGATGGTGAAGAACAAAATATAAAGGTCCACCCTTAACATGCCATGACTAGCACAGAGAAGGAGTAGAGTTGTAGCTTTATACATGTTCGATCTCGGAGCTAGATTGGGTATGGATGGTCAACGCCACGCCCTGGTCACTTTACCACCGGTAGAGCCCCGGTGTTTATTGCATAGAAGACTGGGTGGGCCTCCGAGCCGGTTTTGACGGTTGTGGAAAAGATAAGGTCTCTTGCCGTCACCGGAGTTCGAACCCCGGACCGTCCAGCCCGTAGCCAGTCTCTATACCGTCTACACTAAAGAACAGAATATACAGAATTGTAATTTTTGTTGTTTCTTAGTATGGGTGTAAAACTGATAAGGGAAGAAGAACATAGATTAAGGGTATCTGAGAATAGGGGTACTGGGTGGAAAGGGGGGGGGTAGTTGGACTTCAAAGGGAATAGTTAGAAGGAGGGTAGGGAAAACTGTAACACGAAGAGCTTCGTACTTTGTAGTCACTACCTAGTATTATTTGGACGATCAGATGAAGGATGATGAGGCGTGCAGATCGTACACCACGCATGGGAAACATGAGAATTACAACTGTGGTCAGAAATCGGAAAGGAAGATATAGGTATATTTATGAGGATGATATTAAGATAGATATTAAAAGGGTTAGGGTGGTAGGGTGTGGAATATATTCATTTGGCTCAGGTTAAGAGGACAGTTTAGGCTAGAACCGGCGTGAACATGATAAGGAACCCTCGATTGATATTCAATTTCTTTAGTAGCCTAGCGCCTGCTGATTGTCAAGAAGTGTGCTGCTCTGTTATTTGCTATTATCAGCATTCTATTTCATCATGTATAGCCTCACAGAACGTGCGCCACACAAAGCCTCTGTCCAGCTTATTCTATGCGATTAAAGCCACTGGAATGTGAAGTTGACCCCCACTCACTGATATCTGCTGTCAGGTTCTAGGAAGCATGGAGCTTTGCATCCATGCTTCCTGCATTTCTGCATGTCTCATCGTTATTCGCGTGGCACCATACTAAATTATATTTCGGTATTATGCAACAGATCAACTAACTTGTAAGTTCTGTTCAAGATGAAGATATTCTTGTGTATAATTTTTTGGGGCAACTCAACATCCAGCATTAAAATATTCAGAAAAAAATAATATTAGCATCATAACAAACTCAAGAATTCCTGCAGAGATCTATCTAAAGAGATGGAAATAGTACCTTTCTATTTACAGTATATATATATATATATATATACTATTTCATTATACATAGTGAAAAACAAACATTTGTACACAATGAGTATGGAGATTCATAATTTTAATACTAGATACATTACCAATCTTCATCCATCCATCTCTAATTTGACTAAATTTCAGAAGAGGGCTTATTACTCTGGAATAAAGATTTTCAATCACCTCCAAGCAAACATAAAGTGTTTAATGAATGATTTGGAACGTTTTCCTATTGCCCTAGAAAGATTTCTTAACTCCAACTCATTTTATACTTTGGAGAAATTCTTTAACTGTATAATAGATAACCACACATGTTTTGTCTTTGTCTTTTACATTTAGGTAGTTTTATTGATTTGCCTCCACGACTCATAATTACTATGACAAGGATTAGAAAGAGTCATTCTTGGCTGTTGTTTTATGGTTGATTGATGTATCTAGATAAATAATGATGACTAATGCTGATTTTGGAGCTCTTGATATTTAAAAATAACTATGTTGTACATAATTTTAGTTATGGAATGTTTTGCTATGTGACCATTTCCACATCCTCATAATATGTATCTATGATTGGATTTATGGAGAATAATAAAGATGATGATGATGATGATGCCATGAAGTTTGACGTTCATAGGGCCACGCATCATAATATATTTCTATAGTAAAACCAACTAGATGCACCAATGTCTCAAATATTGCCGACTGCTAGCTAGCAGTCGGCAGTATCTGTTTTACATGTGCTTGTTGCTGTATGTACAGTCTTGAACTCCTGATGATGGACGGAAAGACCGTCTGAAACATGTAGAGTGTTACTCCAGATAAAATAAATTTGAGACATTGGTGCATCTAGTTGGTTTTATCATAGAAAAATGCCATGAAGGCACTCATTCTTAACCTTGGTGCTAGATGGAAGAGTGTTCAGTTTCACGACCCAGCTGCTTTATTCCCAGAGAAGGAACCACTGGTACCCATTGAATAAGAGGCTGGGTTGAGCCTGGAGCTGGTCTGGATGTTTTGGAGAAGAGAAAAAAAACTCTCGTTCCTGCTGGGATAAAAACCCTGGATCGTCCGCCCCATAGTCTAGATTAGAAGTTGTGTACCTACACATTTTTGTATTGTGTAAATTGTGTTCATATTATTCTTCACACATTACTGTTTGTAATATGTCTAACAGAAAAATTAATTGGATCCACATCACTGTAGAAATGAGTTCTGTACAAAATTAAAAGGGTACTGGTAAAAGTACAAGAATATCAAGATCAGTAATGGCTGTTATGAAAAATAGCACAGGTGAGGAAAGATGATGAAAGTTTAAACCCTCTAATGAATAAATAGTATTTGCTTACAAAATTTTCAATATTGAAACAGAAAGATTTGAACAGGCAGTAAGATTAACAATACAGACAATACAGAGCTGAGCAGTCGGTTATTTGTATTGTTACACTTGATGTGCTGTTGGGCATAATGAAGATGATTTCATTTTGCATTGCTGGGACAAGTAATAGGTTGCAATTGCATAAGGACAATTTTGCACTTTTGCCTTCACCGATACTGTTATTGCTCCCCTATAAGCTCCAAGTGCAGACTGAATGCTGTGTTTTCCATATTTCATTAAATGTTTTATTTCAAAATACAGTTTCCTTTAAAATACCTGCAAATTAAATGAAGGATGATATAGCTGTGTAGCAGTTCGTGTTGATGATTTGATGCTTAGGGGATTATGTGTCTACATAAGAATACATTTTGGTGTCAGACAGTTGTTGGGATTTTTTTGTACCTTGTGCCTGCAGAAAGTGTTTTTAGTACATTAATTTTTTTAATGAAGACACACAGAGACTAAATTAAATCACATCTGTCAGCAATGTTATGAGAATTTAGGACCTTTTAGAAGTAACATTAAAGTCAGATGCATAGGAGAGGGTAATATAAGGTTGCATGATGTTTGAGCGGTTGAAATTCCTGTTCTAGTTTATTCACCATGATCATTGAATCTCAGTTGATAAATTACCACAAGGTCAGAAATTTATTAATGAACCAAATAGCTCAGTTAGGATAGTGACTACCTGGATGACTGATAGGGATGGGGATTTACCACTTTGGCTGCTGTCTCTTTGGCTGCTGGAACTGATTTGGAGGAGGTAAGGTGACTAGACTGTAGGCTGTCTGTCCACTGACCTCCAACAAGCACAGAGTTTAGGAATGTGTAAATTTTCAGCTATGGTAACTCTTTTACATTACGTTACATTACATTACACGCATATACATTTCAAAGATCCACCATTTGCCCCAAGGCAATTGAATGTGAAAAAAGAAATATGAAGTCTTTGTGGTATGGTTCTTACTTAAGCGCGAGGATATCTTCAAATTTTATATTGTAAAGTTTATTTGTCCTGTTTACCGAACCATACATTATTGCCACAATTGAATTCGCCAATTATATATGATAAACATCTGTAATATCTAATTGAAAATGAGCTTTAAATAATATAAACTTAAGCATGGTATCTAATTTTATCTGCAGCTTTGAAGACAAAAATACGACGAGCTAGGAAGATGATGCTGAAGTGTAAAAAGCCGAAAGTGCTGAAGAGCAGTAGTGAACTGTCAAAACAGTTGCCACATCCAGTGCTCTACTTGGAACAGTCTGATACCTGCTGTGAAGAGAAGATGCGCAATAGCCGAGAAGTCTACCTTATCATGGGGCACAGTCACAGTGATGCAAAACTTGTACCTACCTTCATAATGCCATGGGGGAAAAATTCTAAAGTAAGTGGACTTTTGTTTGAAAATTGTTCATAACTTCATGAGCCCATGAAATTGATGTATGAGTAAATGTGTTAATGGATTTTGTATGTTTGAATGTGGACAACATGACACTACTTCCTCACAACACTGCAGTTTTTCTTGAAAAATTACGTGCAGGTAGGTGCATGTCTCCCTTTGTCCATATTAGGGTAGTTTCCAGTCCCATGCAAGTGCCCGTTGCTGATCAGGTTCAGTTGTTTGGATTAGTGGGCATTAAATATGGTGGTGGTGTAAACATGTCTGCTACAATTGTTTCTTTTAATACTGTGTCTGAAATCACAGTGTCTTAACCTTTTAAAGCCTGCTGAATACACAGTGCACCAACAAGTTTAACATTCAACAACTGTACGCTCTGCCCACACTGTATTTATATGTTTTGTATGTATCTGAGAACAAACAGCGACTTGTGCCACTTACAGCATAAACTGATTGGTTTTTATAACTGAGATGAAAAGTGTTTACTGCGCGGTATGAACTAGGTCTTTAAACAAAGCAGTCTGTGCTTCATTTTTAAAGGGTTAATCAGCTCTTAAATTTAGATGTTCACATGCATAATCAACTTTGCTCTTTTACTCAGACACTAGGCATCCACAGTACAGTGTACAAATTAATTTCTTTCATACGCCCATTGGCATTTGAATGTTGTAGAAAATGTATAAGCAAAAATGTGGAAAGTCTTCAAAGTAAGGAAATATTGTGTGAAATATTGTGCCGTGGTTGAACCCTTTATCTTATTGTATTATTTGAAATGAAATAAAAGGATGTATTTTCCTGTACCATACAGAGATTTAAATGAAAGAATTGCCTTAAATTTTGTCCTTCTGCCATGCACATCTTGATAAAAATTATTCAGCTGAAGAATCTTCAAAGGCCATTCCAAAATTCATCAGATCCTGGTAAAAATACTGCAGGTTAAAGTGAATCACTTGTTTTAGAGAGATCATGTAGATATTTTGATGACATACATCATCTGTGCAATAGTGCACATGGTTTGATGATATACAGGGTATGTACTTACCAGTACTTTAT
>Ga0136643_10003350_pt1 | contig 21546 bp, 14 predicted proteins | sample TergutLab28metaG_FD_96883 | JGI IMG/M metagenome (GOLD analysis project Ga0136643, IMG submission 96883) | Labiotermes labralis P1 segment gut microbial communities from Petit-Saut dam, French Guiana - Lab288 P1 (version 3) (version 3) | ecosystem: Host-associated > Arthropoda: Insects >...
ACAATACCATGGGAGTCTGCAACCAAGTCGCCTTTCTCATCCTTTACTATATTACATCTAGGCTGGTACCCCTTCTTAAAGTCACTGATGCCCCTATACAAGTCCCTAATGTTTTGGATCTTACTGTTCATTTCAAGTTCCTCAATTTTAGCTCTCAGATATGCCTTCTTTTTGTTCCTGAAATGCCTGCTAACTTCACGCCTTACCTTGTTCAAATTATCTACAGTGCTTTGGCTTGGATCCTGCATCCACTGAATTTTAGCCCTCTTCCTTAGATCCAAAATACCTGAACATTCTTCATAGTTTGTACATTTTAATCTCTCTGAGTTTGTTTAGCACATGGGATGACAGAAGATTTAGGACTGAATGAATTTTTTGTGAATGCAGTTTTGATGTTTTCATCATTGTACCATGCATTTCATAGAATCATTTAATTAGCACTCCAACTAATGCACATCTATAAAATTTTTTACATTAAAACATTTAAAATCGCTCCAACATGTTTCAATCCTAAGATCATCTTCAGGGAGCTACACTGTTCCTTACTAAAGTCACATTTGTAAAATACACTCACTGATTGATTTTCTTATATTAATATAGTGTTGTGGCAGCATGTCATATTGTGTAAAGCGTACGCCACTGGGTGTGCGTCTGGCTATGTGTGTCGTGTGTTGTGCAACTTGATACTCTCAAGTTGCTATATTGTGTAAGTTGTACGCCACTGAGAGTGCGTCTGGCTATGTGTGTTGTGCAACTTGAGACTCTCAAGTTGCACAACTCATGACACACGTAGCCAGATGCACTCATATAATATTATAATATATTCCAGTTTTCCATGAATCAGGAGCCACACATTTTAGTTTAATGTTATGCAGTTAATATTAGGCTTGTGTTCACCGTGTTTAGAGATGATGATGTAAATTGTCTGACATCAGACACATCACATATAAGGCATACATTCCATTTGCACACTGCCAGGTTTTAAAACTGAATGTGAGCTGACAAGGAAATGACTAGTGGCAGTTGTCAGATAAAATAATGTCCTTGTATGTTTATCTGCAAATAACACATGATACAGTAATTCATTCTAAAATGGCAGGTCCACAGACTATAGTAAATTTAAAGCTGAGGTGAGACTGTTTCATATACGAGAGTAACAGGTACAAGGTAAAGTTCTTGCTGTCCGTGTATCTAGGAAGTGTGTCATCGCCGTTGTGTGTGTGAAACTAGCCCTTAAGTTCCTTAGACAACCTGATGATGGCCAATACAGGCCGAAACATGTAGTTGTTTCCATCACAGTCATTAAATACACCTCAGTGATTAAGTTGTGTTTGACTACATACCTTCTCCTAGTTGCTGTCCATGCCATGAAAATGTATATGGGGGAAGTAAAGGTATAGGGCCACTCATTCTTAACCTTGGCACTAGGAGGAGGTGAGTGATAAACTTTGTGTTCTGGCCTCTTTACCCCCAGGAAGGAACCCTAGTACCCATTGAACATGGGGGCTCGTTAGTCCACAGAGCTAGTCATGACATGTTTGGAGGAGAAAGGTCTCTCACCCCTACTGGCATTTGTACCCCAGACCATCCAGTCTGTGACTTAGTTACTATACCAGCTATGCTGCCCAGATCCTTGAGACAGAGTGGGCAGGTTTGAATATTATCAAGTAAAAGTTATATAACCTGAAAAAAATGAGTTTGAGGCCACTAATATGCAATTAAATTTGAACGTACTTACACGAAACATAAGAACCTTGGCACTGCCAGAAGTTAGTTGATACAATACATTTCTGATAAAACTGTTTCTTGAAAGTGCTGAATCTGGAGAAGATAGGAATTTTGATACCTACAATTTCATTGACTTTTTTTATCATATTTATTATTGCTAACAGTAATGTTCAAATATATCTTATAACTGTTAATTATTTTGCACAGGAAACCAGACACATTTTACATCAGATAGGAAGCAGCACAGTAATTATTTAAGCGTGATTCAGATACCTTGTAATGTACGTTATCTTTTGTCAGGGAGCGCTGTTCAGTAACTTTCTGTAACTTCTGTTTCGGGTATCTTGCTCAGATGTAAAGGTTATACTGTTCTTTCTCCTGAGAGAATAAATTTGTTGTTAAATAAAATAAAAATCTATTCTAGCTGAAAGGAAATAATGTGTGCATTAGAAAGTCAGATACATGTGCTGGATGGTGGATTTTCCACACAGTTGAGTAACCATGTAAGTGGCCCAATAGATGGCACACCACTGTGGAGTGCTAGTTTTCTGCACACCAACCCAAATGCAGTCATTAACACTCATCTGGATTTCCTGCAAGGTAGACATGCTGATTATGTTTCCTAATATGTAAATCTTATAAATAATGGAATTATAGTTGGACTAAACATTTTCATTTTCACGTTTGCTTTCATTAACTTTACTGTACTATTTTATTTGGTGAAAGCTGTGTGGCTGGTATTGATTTGTATAATTTCTTAGCAGTCATCCTATTCCCATATTTATTTTACTTCATGGTTTCCAATCAGTACTGTGTTTTTATAACCACACATGCAGGTCTGTGAACAAGTCATAACTATCGCTATGGAGCAGAGTCTGACTTAAGAAACTAATAGGACAGTGAAGAAGTTATCAGCTGTTTATGAAACATGGAAGTTTGTTACTGCATTTAGAAGAGTCCACCACTCTTCCAACATGAATCTACTCTATAGTCTGATATTTTATTTTGTTTTAAAATTAATTTTAATATTGGTGTACCATCTACACTCATGTTTCCCAAGTGGCCTGTTCCATTCAACACTTTCCATCGAAAGTTTTACATGCATTACACATGTTCATGTTACAAGCCCACACCATCACATCCTGTTTAAACTAGTGATTATGACAGTATGTGGTGAAGAGTATGAAGCTCATTACTGTGAAATGTACTCTCCTCTCCTATTATTTTGTCACCCTTGGTTAACATATTCTTATGAGATAGATTTTTTACAGAAAATTAGCATGAATGAATGGCTTAAGTAACTCCTTGTGTAATACATTTCTCGCAGATTGCAGGAGCCTTAGCGTTAAGTGTTCCAGAGCCTGTAACTACAAGCACCACATAATTATTTTACGTAACCATGATGCAGTCTTCATATTCGGCTGAGACATGCCTATTGCATTTGAAGACTTAGTATACAGTGTATAGGGTGTGTTGGTTGCTAGTAGACAAAACCAAAGTAGAAACAATAAAATAGTGATGTACTCATTTCGACCCAGTGTGAAAAATCCAGAGTTATAGCATCCTCATCATATATTACTTATCAAGAAACAGTAGTACTGCAGATTCTAGTCTTGTGGAATTTGACACTGTGTCATTGGTGTGTGGTTTCTGATGTTTTAAAGGAATGTAGTGCCTTCAAAACATGGGAAACTACACACCTGACACAGCTTCACATCCTGAAGACTTGATTCTTCAGCATCAGTGCTGCAAGAACCTTGACTCTCACAACAGTCTGTAAATGTCCACATTCTAGCGGGAGCTGATGTGTTGCAGACAAATACATACCAAGCTAGTATTGGAGGATTCATAAAATATCTTGACTTGAGCAAAGAAGAGAGCTACCAGTTGATTAAAACAGGAGTAAATTTGGCAAAATCAGCTCGCTCATTTCATGCTACAGAGGTGGGCTCTACTGCAGGTTTGTTAATTCAAAGTGCTTAGAATTAAGAACTTAATGCATGTGTGTGTTATATGTTGCCTGTAGTACCTGCTTGTCACGTAGACCTTCAGTAAAGTGAACTGTGCAGAATTATCTATCAAACTACCAAGAAGACTGTAATTGTAATACCTCTGCTATAAGAAACTGCATGCCTGTAACTAACATTTATTTTAAATGCATCTTGAACTTCATGAACAATATCACAACACTTTTTAAGTGCACATGACAGTGTATTACATGCACATGTGCATAGAAAGACAAAAGACAAAGCTGGTGTGGAGAATGAAACAGGAAAGGCTGAATGTAAGTTACTCTAAGTCTCTAGAACAGTTTGCTTGTGGAGAGGATGATGGGCACTTGAACTGATCTATATGAAATCCCACAGATAATTACAGTGTTCAAAAGAGCAAACCACTGGACTGGACACTGCATCTCTCAGGTTCAGTCGTCACTCATATCTTATTTCTTTAAGAAATTTTTTAGTATTATCCTTCCATCTATACATAGTTCTACCCATTGCATAGTGAATAACCATCATGTCCAAATTCAGACATTGGTATGCTTACAAGTTTAAACAGTTGTGAAGAAGTTGCTTTGTTCATTTCCTTCCATAGAAACACACAAGGTACTGATAGCAGGTGCTGTAGGACCGTATGGGACTTCCCTGCATGACTGCTCAGAATACACAGGCAGCTATGTGGAACACGTGAGTCCCGAGGAGATAGCTGACTGGCATCGGCCAAAAGTACGAGCACTGGTGGAAGCTGGTGTAGATATTCTTGCTTTTGAAACCATTCCTGCTCAATCAGAGGCAGAAGCTCTTTTAGAACTGCTGAAGGAGTTTCCTGAACAGAAAGCCTGGCTTTCATTCTCATGTAAGGTGTGTATTATATACTACAACTGATTTGTAATTAAGTTAATTCATTTTGGTAAAATATTATAGTGCAGCATGAAAGAACAAACATCAAGTCGTGAACATTTCACATTAAATAATAGTTTTCATCCCGCTCTCTTGCTTCAGTAACTGTCAGTATGATGTATGGTATTCTGTACATACATGTGGAAGGGGACTAAAGTCTGAATGTATTAAAAATGTGCTGCATCACAGACATGAGTTAAACAGGTAAAAAAATTCTGCTTCTAAGTTAATGGCATGGGAATTTGTGTGGGGGAGAAAGGGTGTATGTCATATAGAAATTAGTTTTCACCCCTTTTATCTCTTTCTCTGTCACACACACACATGCATGCACACAATATTACCTCACCATAACACCAGGGTGCCTGAACTGCTGTGGCCCATGAAAACATTCAGTCTGGCATGTGGTACCTCTCAGTCAGATTACACTGACCTGTATAGGGTACATGCCCAGTTGCATGCTATATAAATAAGACTAATTTGTGGGTGACAGAGCTTCCATTTTGCCAACAGAATTGCATGATGATGGTGTCATTTTCTGGAGAATAATTGTCTGACCTCGATTAGGTGATTCAGATCAGTTGCTTGGCCTACGAGGTCACCAGAATTGGTCACCATATATTTTTTCTTGGGGTTATGTGAAGAACTTTGAAAACACCACTGTGTTGTATGCAGTCACATTATCTATCATAACTGATAGAAGTTACACATATTTCTTAATTTGCTTCTTCTTTTTTCGTGTTCTTTATATCAAAATATGGGTCTGCTGTTAAGTAGTCATTACTTCATGCACGTGGTTATTAGATATGCGAGAATGAAGATGTTTCATAGGCAGAGATGAGACACTAGTCTACTAATCCAAGCAGGCCATGGCAAGAGAACAAAATAATGTGGAACTACCAAAAAAAAGTCACCAGCGCTAGGAACAAAGGACTAATAAGATCATACATCAATCAAGAAATGGAACAGTTATGGTCCAGAGGTCCCACATGTGAAGGAATAAAGCTGCTGATGTAATCTGCAGTTTATTTTATATACCACCTGAATTCATTACCTTATAAGAAATGTAGTCACATAACTTGCCCATTTATCTCTTGCAAGTTGCAGTAGAGTTACTCATCTGAAGCCAGCAGATGCTCAACTAGTCGAGAATTTCCCTGTTTAGTGTGGAGCCTGAAGGTTTACAGGAACTTGGGCACTAGTTAATACCTGCATCACATTAATTCAGTACACAGTGTCACATCCTATTTCTCCTGAATTTATTTTAGCATTATCCTCCCATTTAAGCCTATGTCTTCCACATGGTCTGTTTTCTCCACGTTTTCTGTCTAAAATTTTGAATGTCATGTCTAAATGGCATGTTGCATACCCTGCCCATCTCTCCGTCCTTGGATCACCAGTCACTCAGTCATGTGTATAGATTTTGAAGTTTCTCATACAATTTTCTCAGCATTATCATATTGGACCCTCTTACCATTAGTCTATAGACAGTATGTTGGCAAACTGTTTTCAGGATGAGGTTCATACCTGTCACGGTGAAAATTTCCAACATGCAGCTCACAGATGTTGGGAAATGAATCCTTCTCAGCTTGTAGCTGTTGGTGTTAACTGTGTGAGCCCACAATATGTGTCATCACTTCTTACGGGTATCAATAAAGACAGACCACACAGTCCAATTCCACTCATTGTTTACCCCAATAGTGGAGAGAGCTATGATCGAGAAAAAGGGTGAGTTTGTTAAATATTACTCGTTGATTATTATTGATTTAGCCTCCTCTTTAATGCAAATACAAGGAAATGAAAAAAGAACAGTGCCATGTGTGTTGATCTGATGTTCATTGAGGCTGCTGTTCAGTCATGTCATAATATCCAACTTAGGGCAAAGCAGTGGAATATAACTGGCTGCGTGTTTTGCAGAACAGGTATTGGTGAGTAGTATATAACATACGTGAAAATAGTATGATCACAGTTTAATAAACGGTGGACTGATAGATATGCCTTTGAATCAGGGAAATGGGGAAAAGCTGCATAAATCCCAAAGATTCAAAGCATGCCTTTTCATCTGCAGCAAGTATAAAGGTTAAGAGTGCATGAGTCTTGTCTCCAGTCCCTCATATGTCTTCATGGCACTGTGTGTAGACACAAGGTCAGCTTTACCGTAATTGTCCATTCCTACCGATTTTAGATGATCCATGCCACAGTTCCTAGACTTTGAGCCTTTAAGAACAAATTCTGATGGTCACTGTGACAAAGACAAACTGGTATATTTATTTTGACGTGACATGTCTCTGTAATAACAGACTGAATGTTACACACATACATAATTCCCTCATTCTTCATGAACTACTCTGTGTGCAGGTGGATACATGGTGAGAAGTGCTGCCCAATTGAAAATTATGTAGAAGAATGGTTGAATCTGGGAGTAACTTACATTGGAGGTTGCTGTCAGACATATGCTGCTGATATAGTTCGTATTAAGGAAAAAGTCGAAAAATGGAGGTCAGAATGGAACAGCAAAAAAAATAATGGGGATGTTTAGTTGTTAGTTTTATGGACGATCAAGGCATGATGACAGTGGCCAGTACTGTATGGCTTGCAAACATATTTTGATTCAGCATGTTGAAATAAGCTGTTAATAATGATAACAGTAAATGTGACCAAATAATCTCATGAAGTATAGAACATTTCACAACTTATGCACACAAAAAGTGTAACATGATGTCAAGGCTGGTGAGTAGATTATGACAATGATAGGTGGATAGAACTTCATAATCAGTCCTAATGGCAGGCTTTGATATCTGCAGTCTTGTGGTTTCAGGTTCTAGTAACACTGTCAATTAATTGCTGAAACACACAGAAGTGGTATAAATGCATATTTCAGGTTTAATGCTGTACTTTAAAAATATGATTGCAAGCTGGTCACAATCATTCCACTGTCACATGCAGCATGCATAGTTTTACAATAGCCTTCCACTTAGTTATAGCGCTCTTGAGTACACTCAGTTACCTATACTCATGGTGAAGAGATTAGAAAATGTAGAACACAAAAATGACATAAGTATTGAGTTTTGAGAGTCTCATGGTGGCAGATCTGAAGATTACTTGTCTTTTGCTAGTTGCATACATTAAATAAACTTGCTACCACCATCTACAGGTAGAAGAAGATGGAGGCGGCAGGTTTCTTTGCAGCATTGGTAGGTGGCTACCAGACTAATTGGCATGAAATCCCAGAAGGCAGCAACTTTAAAAAAATATATATATATATATACACACAATTTAAGCAGATAAAATAATTTGCCAACAGTAGATTGTTTTGCCTTCATTCATGCTACACACACACACACACACACACACACCCAATGTGGGGGGTACAACTTCAGCAAATAAAAAAAGGCAAGGAATTAATGCTGTGTTTAGAAATTCGCTTTTGTATCAACATACAAGCTCAGAGAGAATGATGCCTTCTTAACTGTCCTATGATATTATTTATAACAGTGTATATTAACCTTTTGGCGCCGGAATTATTTTTTTAATTTTAGCACATTCTGTATATAAAATGTGAATAATACAGGAACCAAATATGATAGAATTATGAAACAAACTGCATTTTGAAGAGAAAAAAACGGAGAGTATATACCATGTTTAAAATATTCAGTACATATATTTGTTGAATAAATATAAAATACAACTTTAGAGGTTAGCGGTGCTGTATGACCACTATAGTTGACATTAGGCGTCAAAAGGTTAAAAGAACTGATTTTATATTGAATAAATTGCTTTTGAAATATTACTTGCCACATTCATTGGTGTGTGCCATCTCTCACATTACATTCCCAGCAGGTCCTGGTTCATATACCAAACAATCATCATGAATCTTTTTGCAATTACTGGCCCAGTTCATTCGTACAATACATTCACACATTAAAACTGAAGTTTTGATAATTTGTAACAAAAATGAAAAAAAAGCAGCATGAAAAATGGTTATCTACTGGCTACACATGAACTTAGCTGTAATCTTGTATGGCATTCCACTTGATTTTGGGTGTCTGGTAACTTAAATAATTCAGTGAGGACAGATGTGCAATAACATGTTTAAAAAAATATGCAGTTTTTTGCCCCCCTTCTCCTATATCAAAATAGGAGCAGCAATAGTGTAGTTGGTGTACTGACTAGGCTAGAGGGTGGGCTGTTGGGGGGTTTGATTCCTGACAGAGACTTGGGATTCATCTCTTTTCCACAACATCCAGACTGGCTCTAGGGCTCACATGGCCTAATGTTTGATGGGTATAGGGGCCTTCTTCCCTGGTAGCTAAGTGTCCAGGGCATGTGGCTGACCATTTGCTTCCATCTAATGCCAAGGTTAAGGATAAGAACAGCTGTATGTCTGCTACCCCATAAACCACCATGGCATGCACAGCAACAACTTTCCCTTTATGTTGTTACCTATATTGAAATATGGTATGTCTGCATACACTGAAAGGTTGGAACTTTTCAGTCTCCAATATGTATTCAAATTATTACACAACATTCCATGATAATTTCACAATGATCAAGCACCAAAAATTCAATTTATACTGATTACCAGTGGTGTCCATTGAAAACACAAAATGATTTGTTATAAGGTCCAGCAGAAAAACCTGACGATTTTTAAGTTACTATAAAATGAAAGTATACTATCTTTTAACGTGAATTTATTACTAAAATTATCTTTATCTGAAAGCATCTTAATTACAATATTCACTTCCTGAATACTGTGTCTGTGAGGTGGCGTCCCTTGTCGGCACATTCCCGCAAGCGGAGGACTTCTGACAAAAACCTGAAGCAATCATTCAATGCTCTCAGGAGTTCTAAGTAAAGGCTCTCTTCCTGGATGTTTTCTTTTTGTGGCAGACGCTGTTTCTCAGAAGTTTTCTAACCCACAACAGTACAGTTTTGCGACTAGGGACAATGTCATTCCGATGAATATTGAAGGGCCTACGAAATATCCGCTGAGTCACAAGGCCAGAACCGATTTTAGAAATACGTCTCCACAGCGAAAGCCTGATGCTCTACAGACCATTGCTCCATGGCAACTGACATGCTTTGAATCTCACTAGAAGGGCGCTCAAGGACAAATTCCCCACGCCAACGATTCCACTCACAGCTGTGTTGCAAAATCATCAGGTATTTCTGCCAGACCCGGTATAAACTACTATATTATTGTTTATAGATTAAGAACTTAACTATGATGCTACATTTTAAGTGCCAGCACAAATGTTAGATCACAATCATGTGCTCATAAAGGATGACAAGTCCTCTCAGCACATGGACATCCATACATACACTAGCCTTTCTGAAAAACAGTTCTTACATACACGCTGCATTATCTTCACATATTCCCTCAAAGGCCCGCGCCTGTTAGCACAAGCAATTGCTAGCATGCATGCACATAAACATGCATTTATAATTATAAATAAGGTGATATATTAAAAAAATATTCTTACAACCTCAAATTCCTGCATCATTAGCACCATATTTGTAAGATATGTTCAAAGTGGATGTAAAATACTGTTTACAAGTCAAAGATTAGAAACCGGCAGTGATGTAAGCTCTGAAGTTATAAGAACATCAGTTTTTTGTGCTGCTCATTGCTACAGATGTATGATAAAATACATCACACGGAATTTGACATTTCCTATGTATTTACAGAGAAGTGTTATTTACAAAACAGGGCACTATGCTTTACAAAAATAACTTCTTGCTAAAGGTAGGAACATTCAACTCAACAAATTTTGAAAATAAACTTTCAACCATTGGTATTTTCAGTTATACCATCTACAGGCCTTAGACCACCAAGATACACTGAATGCTGTTCCAGTAAAGTAATTAAGGGGTCATCCGGTTTATTATAATTCAGGTCATACTCCGAACCTAATGACCATAATGATTCCAGATCATAAACAGGTCTTGCATTTCTTGAAAATATATGTAGTGCAATATTGCCTGAAACAAAGTAATAAATCACATTAGTTAAACAGACTAAATGTGTACAGAAACGTCCACTGCTTAAAGCACACTATCAGATCAAGCAGTTTTTTGATGGTGGCAACACTGATGCTGTAATATTTTTGAGTCTGCCAATAAATTTTACTTCAAGTTTTTTTGGGCTTATAAATTTACATTGTCTTTCATGTGAAGGAAACACACTGTATGTTTAAAAAATTGAGCGGCACTTAAAATTATGCAATGTAGACATTATTTATTTATTTGTGCTAGGTCTTCACATGTGCAAATTACTGAAACCTTGGCTGTTCCTAACAGAGTGTAACACAGCAGAAGTAAAAGGGCATGGCACCTTCTAACACAGTAAAATTTCATCTAAATTTCAACATGCAAGGAATAAACAAAAATGGGCTGACACCAACATGGACCAGCATTTTGAATGGAAAGGGAAAAAGGATTAATTCACATTTTTTTAATCATTCCAGAACGTGCCAGTCCTCATAAATTTTGAATTGCATGATTTGAGATTCTTCCAGTAATGTCAACAGAGACTGAATTCTGCTGGAATATTACCGGGGTGCTGGTAAGTCCTTTGCCCTACAAAGAAGGAAACAAGCTGCACCCGTCAAATGGGCAGAGGAAGGCTAGGGTAGGGACAGATGGTGGATTCTTGTGAATGTGGTAATGAACCTCCAAGTTCCATAAAATGCGGGGAATGTAGCTTGTTTCCTTCCTATTGGGCTAAGGACTTGTCAGCACCCCTGTATGTAAGAGTAGTTCTGGGTTCCTGACCCTGAAGATGGAGGGAATATGCTTCTGTGAATCGGTAAATGTTTAACAGTTGATACAATGTAACACCCTGGAACACTTGTACCTTCAAATTTTGACTTCAAAATACCCTAACTAGTGACAGTGCCAGTCCTGCATCTATGCATCTTGCTCTGCCATATTAATACTAGAGACTGTAGGTAATTATAAAGTATGTCACGGGAATGGCCTACGATGGCCTAATGTCCTTGCCAAGTAGTGGTATATTATCTATCTCCAAACCAAATTTCACAAGTGTAACTCCAATTGTTCTTTCAATACTGCTGCCAACTGGAAGTGAAAGAAATATTTTGCAAAGTTGCCATGCTGCAAAGGTATTTCCACACCAAAAATTGTGTACTTGTCCTAAATCTATTACCATTATTTCAGGACTGAAATGTGTATAGCCCTGATGTTGCTGCTGTGTCACTAATTTGTGCATCCACTGCAGAAAGTACAGCGCAGGAGTGTCATCCGGTAGTATCATATTCGTGGGAATTTTCATAAAAACTGATCAGCTGGTTCACATTTCAATGAAGGTGGTCTTTCATTATAAGGAAGAAATGGTCCTAACATTTATAATTCAGGAATTTTAAGTACGTTACTCGTATTTTATACAGTTTGATTACAGCAACTATATACCTACCCAAGTCTAATGCCATCCAATCTGATGACATTTCTCCTTCTATCCTTGGTATCACATCGTGAGGATGTCGTTTCCTTTTGTACAACTTCCTAATAAATTCTGCCACAGCAGTCATATGCCTTTTTGACTTTCCATTGACTACAACAATGTAATCAACATATTTTGTATCAGGTGGCAATGATACTACACATATGTTCTCTAAGTTCTCTCTTCTAAGAACATCAACAATTTCTTCAATATCAAATACACCATGAACACCCCCTGAAAATAATAAAAAAAAGGACTTTTACAACAAACTGATCTGAAAATTTAAAAATGTGGAATAGCAGTGTCTTTTATGGAATGTAACATATGCAACCTCTTTCCTCTTTTTTCATTCTTTTCCCCCTGGAGCAGTGTTTAGTATATAAAGATATTGATTTAGTATCACATTTTGGAAATTGAATTTGTCCAGTATTTTTCTGTATACTGCTTAGCAACAGCAACCTTTTTATTCTCCAGACCAGAATTCATGATGCTTTTGACAAAATAAATCCACATCAGAATCTCAAAACACACAAATAACTACCTCAATATGTGTTGACCCCCTTTACAGTCTTCAAGAAAGTATGTGTGAAGTACATGTTTAACTTTGTGCAAGATCATAGGGTGACCTCCCATTTTTCAGATGATGAAATGTGAGCAAATTGTCTTATATTGAGATACTACAGTATTTGGCACCGGACTCTGCAGAGGCACTCTTCCCCTCAAAGCCAAAGCACCACCTAACTAGTAGATATGCTGTCATTATATAAAAATTTGTTCATTAAAGACATTATTTTTATTAAGATATTACTAACCAATAGGAGAATTATAATTACCTATTGTATTATTTATTTATGGTGGGCAGCAGTTTGCAGGTACAGTGTATAATGTGCTGTCTTTTCCTACTGTGTACTCCACAAATAACTCCTTTTATTTACTTTACTTTATTCAGGAGAAAAATTGATTTAGGATTTGGGAATTAGTAGAACATTTTTCCAAATTGTTCTTCATTTTCAGTCCACTTCATCTGCAGTTCCTTGCTCTGTATTTTGTCATACTTGTATACAGCAGACAGGCTTTACTGCACATCTCTGCATGCATGTGGCAGATATCTGTATCAATGTAGTGCCAAGTTCAGGTAAAGAGGTAGGCTGGTATGATTTACAGTCTGTCTAATGATGTGTCACCTATTTTCATTTTCATTCTTGGGCTGTGCCATGGCTCAAATTGTTAGTTGCTGGCCTCTCACCACAGATGCCAGTTCGTGTGGTATTTGTGGTGGACACAGTGAAACTAGGGCAGGTGTTTTATAAATACTTTGGTTTCCCTCTATCAGTATCATTCCAACAGTGCTCCATAGCCATATTTCATTTATCAACTACTGATACTCTCAGCAACTGGCAGCATCATCAAATAAAGCACTCTTCTGTTCTTGTTGTCACTGATTCTGCACATTGCAATTGTTACTTTGTTAGTTAAAAAAAAAAGAAAAACTTTTTAGAAATGATGGAAAACCCAGCAGACACGAATCTTCAAAAACATTGCTGAGAGAATCACAAATCCCCCTTTAGAAATGTTCAATGTAGGATTTGTGAAATATGACAAAGTGGAAGTCTACAGGAGGGTGGTACAGGTTACACCTCATCCTTTCTGTGGTAATGTGACAACTCTCAAGCAGTCAATTACAATAAAAATGTCAATTTCCACCCTGTACCTTATAATAGATTCAAACTACTTTGCTTTACTAATTATCCATTAGTTCTAGAAGTGTCCTGTAACATGATGTCCTTGGAACCCTATTATCAGTATGCATAGTGACACTGTTTTGGATTGACAGTGCATGTTGCTTTGAAAAAAAAAAAATAATTCCAGGATTGTTACTGGAACCATCCCTGATTATAACTTCGTTCCATGAACTTGGAGAGGGTAACAGGAAATGCAAATATCATATTTACAAGGAAATATTTGGGAAAGTAGCCTCTTGGATCATTTGGGAGGGATGGGGGTTGGAGGGTTTTACAACAGATTGCATTCCTAGGGAAATATGTTGTGATTTGAATTTAAGTGGCCTAACTTTTATCCTAGGTGGCTATGTCATAACCCATTCCATCTCCAATCACGCAAGTATGATTTGTCAGATATCTTTCAACAAATTTTCTTCAAAAAAATTTGCATTAAAATTATTCCATATGCTTAAGACTGTCTTTATTCTAATGTACTGTAACTCACCAGGCTGGAATACATCTCACACACTACTGCCTTAACTTTAATGTCTGAGTTTCCCTTTTAGTGTTACCTATCCATTAGTGGTTACAACTCACACACGCCTGTTGCATGAGGTTAGTTTCAGTTTGTATTTACTGTTACCTAGTACCATAATCTCAGGGATAGACCACACACTGTCCACTGCATTCATTCTCATTCTTAAACACATTTGATATTTATACTCCAATTAACTGCAATCATATTTCTATTAATTTTCAAAATAGGTCTGTTTTTTTCTGACATGTACTTCCTGTCTGAATGTACACTGTGCTAGGTAAATGATGTAGACTGTTCTGATGATGTAAGGGTTCAGTATTTCTTTCACATGCTGCCCTGTTGCTCAAGTGTATGTATGTGTACTGCTGTTCTTTCACTGACAAATGGTTTACTTGTCTGGTCTTTGTATCCTTCATCAGGAAGAATCCACTTTATTGATAATACCTATTAGGGCCGACTGAGTCATGTTTCTGTTCCGTCACTGTTCCATCTCTGTTCCGTTAAAATGGTCTGTGTTCACACTGTCCGTCACGTTCAGTCACCTTCCAGAACAGCACATGATAGGAGGTTTGTGGTTATTTCCAACATATGTGGAACCCACTTCCATGGAATGCATTTCCCGTTATTTGTTAATTATTAGAACCTTGGTGATAATAGAATGATTGTAACTTCAAAATGCACAATAAAAAACATTGAAAATTACCTGATTTTTTCAACTCTTTGCCTATTTGTCCCCGCAGTTCTTTCCACACAGTGTCACTACTTATTTGACGTCATATAATTCCTCACATTTGCACACCAATTCTGTAAATTAGTCATCCATTTCTGAAGACAATAACAGGCGGTACTCGTTGCAAGAAAACACTCGAAGTGTAGTGGAGGAGACTTAAGACTGTTCACATTATCGGAATGAAGCAGGTACAGACCAGTTCGAACCCATTCCGTCACGCCAAACATTCTTGCTCAGCAACAGCGACGGAACGGAACTGAGACGTTCCTGTCATTGTGAACATCTCCATATTACACATGAGAAAATTTTCCTGAACGGTGATGTTCCTCGATGGAACGGAAACATGACGTATAGTGTGAATTGGCCCTTAGACTTCCTGCTGATGTGTCATGTACAGACTATGAACATGTTACCCTGCTTTTTGCTCTGCCTCCGAACACATTACGACCTGTATATTCATTTATTTTATGGAACTTGCTTTCATCAATTCCAGTGGTTTTGACAAATCCTCCTCATTTTTTGGATTTACTCTTCACATAGTCCAACGTTGTAACTATGCTGAATGTGTATTGTGTGTCCTTTTATTATATCTTATTTTTGTATGGCATCTAAAGGGAACCTTCCCATCATATTGTAGTACAGAAGGATTATTTCCAGCCATGTCACTTTAAGTTTCATGTTTTCTTGGATGTCCTGGTGTGCTTTTGTGTTAGTAGTGCCCAATATTTTGAAGGACTGTAGTAACTTCATCTTCAGGGTCAAGCAGTTCCACATGAAATCTCACATTGTCAGTTTACTTCTGGTAAACAACAACAGATTTCTCTGAACATCGTTACGAATGCAATGGAGACACAGCAGTACATGAAGTCTAGAGAAACAGGAAATTAATTACATGTGCATTTCTTTTCAAATGGCTGGTATGTGCTGCCATTTATTCTGATACTGGTGATAAATGCAGTGGGTTCACTGGCATGGTGGAACTGACACTATGATTCATCTTGGGTGTATGTTTTCCTACCCTAGGGCTATCATATATTAGTATACTGAAAACAAATTTTTCAATTTTTCAATCTAGCAGTAAAAAACCTTTTAAGAAAAGAGTGCTATGCCTCATATGTATGTGCAGAGTTGGCTCTTTCCTGAGTTTCTACTGATTGTGTAATTCAGAAAATAACTGATATGCTGTAGAAAACAGATACATTGTGTGATATTATGCCTATTTCCACATCCTTAAGTTGTAACTTTAAATGGGTAAACGGGAAATAAATGAATGGAAATATCCTATACCGTGAACGGAGCAACCACTCTGTGGTGTAGATTATGTACAACGTTGGCTCTAACAGTCGCGTGCTACAGTACCCCGTGAACAATCATAAAATGTAAATCGGATTTTTGGTTGTGCACTGAGTATGATTACATGTAAAGCAAACAAAAACAGTCGCTGTTTCAATATCTATCCAGCAAATTAAATATAATACTTACTTTCTAGATTCAAACCAGAAAATTCGTCCTTGTACTGCTTACGAGGGAGATCAAGTGTTTCTAGATGTTTCAACCTTTCTTCTTCCACATCCAAAATAACTGCTGCATCTTCGTCTCTAAATACTTGGTATTTACCGGATATGGCTGATGGTATCTGCTGTTTTTCGGTACCCGTACGTCTTTCCTTCCCATCATCTTGGTAAAACCTCTGGAGGAGCATTCTTGGTGATTGTTGCTGACACAAATGTTTACCGAATTTTAAACGTCCAACGTTTTTAATTCCACAGTTTCTCAGTGCAATCATTATCGCTGTTACGCATCGGACTTCAATATATGTGTTGTATTCCCAAGTTAATAAAGACGCTAAAAGAGAATTAAATCTAACACGATCGTTTTCTAATACTTTACCTCTTTCCACAGATTATATATTTGGGCATAGATCAGAGTATGGGCATATTTGGTGGTCACCGTGTGAGATACGGAAGGTAAAAAATAACCCATTTTGCAGGGAGCTGAAAGATGACATTACATTTGACAGCGACGTTCTTTTGGAATGTTACGGGGCGTACGTTAGTTGTTGTTTACCTACATTTCGGGACAACCTAGGACTGCTTCAACGTGGGCACAGATTATAAATTAATCAGAACCTGAGTGGTCATTGCTAATATGTCCTTGGGAGGGGGGGGGGGAGGCAAAGTCATTACCAACGACGAAGATATTACTGTCCAAAGAAGCTATGTATAACAGCTTCAAATAAGCATGTAGTTTTTTGAGAACTGGCATTTTGTTCTACCTGCAGACGGCACACATGAACCGACACATATTTCAGAATCTAATTTACTGTTGGCACTAATTAAGAATGTGCATTACTTTGGTAAATGAATGGCATACGTAGGCATTATAATGCTTGTAGTCCCGGGCATACTTCCTACACAACTCATGACTAGCAGTAATCCGTGACATTTGGCGCCCATAATTTCGCGCGTAAATTCAGCTGTTTGCCCTGTTTGTATGGTGCGAGTTGCAGGCCGTTGTCGTGTGGTGCAGGTTTTCCGTTGAAATAGTTACCTCAGGTGGGTACGTCTTATTTATGTGAAGCTGTTTTGTTTATTTGCCTGAATAGAACTTGTGATTTAGTGGCCAAACCAACGAATGTGATGAATTTCCATTTATCACATCACAAATTTCATGCCATAGGTCCTTTATTGGATTAAGCCAAGATTGCGCTTCTTTGCTACAAATTAGACCATCAAAGTTCACACACTTTAATGTTATAATTTTACAAAACTTCTGCATGTTTCTAGCCTCACTGGTCCACCATCAGGGAGTGCAGTTGTACAGAACAGTCGCAAAGATTCCCCAATATTTAGCAGTGTGGTGAAATCATCAAAGTATGATGTACGGAAGCTAGTTTGTAAACTGAAATATCAAATATTGGGTAACAAATTGTAAAAATTATAAGCGAACAGTAGTATACCGTGATATACCGTGTTTGATTAAATGATTCTTTGGGAGTTTGTAATGGCATAATTGTCAGTAAAAATAACGAACATTGGTGTAAAGCTAAGACCACATGATCAGCAGTAACATGTGTTTCGGGCCGTTATGAATTTTAAATGTGTTCTATTCGTTATGTTGTAACACATTTTAATGAAACTGTTTTATGGAGATTTCATATTAATTTATGCCATCTTTCTTGGCTTCCCATAACTGAATCTGGTTTGTGGAGGAACTTTTGTTTAAATTGGAGTTATGATTATGCAAACTTACAGTAATCAAACTGGTAACGCAAATATACATTGACAGGTTATGGACTTTAATTGTAATTATAAAGAAACCAAAAATTGTGTAGAGCTACAGAATTTATTGGTCTAATTGTTTTTTTTTTCATTGGCGAGAAAACAATAACGATTTTGCCAATTCATTTTAATATACAAATGAAGCTTCATTTGTAAAACATATCCTGTTCTTTTGATGCCTCTGATGTTTGATTCTGTATTTGTTCTTCATGTTTTAAGTTGTGTGTTTCTTTTCCCTCTCATGGCCCTCACAAATTTAACCACATTCTCAGTTGTACTTTTGCCACATGTTCACTTGGCATACTGTTGGCTACCAATTAAGTTAGAAAATTCAAAGGGAACATATTCTTCGTGACAAGTTGCTTCATTGACTGCTGTTTGTGAATCTCCATTGTCTCACGAAGTGTTCGAGGGAATTTTCTGTTAAAATGCATGTTGTACTTTTTCTTAATTCAGTATTATTATGTATGTTCTCTAGGACATGACCAGCTACACATGAGTGAATTCACTGAATTGTTTCAGGTACTGATTATCACTCCATGGCACCAGTTCAGACAAAGATTGAATTTAATATTAGAAAGAAAAGATTGAGTAGTTCTAAGTTGAAGAATGGCAAGGAAAATGCCAGTTATGGAAACAAGGTGTCCTCAGCAACAGGCATTTGTGTTGATCATGGAAGAAAGTTTTATGAATGTAAGTGTCAGATTCAACGTGGGGATTTTTTGTTGAGACATTGTTTGTTGTCTGATGACAGAAGTGACATTGATTCAGATACAGAGTGCCTTGTAATTAATCAGTGTAAGAATAAAAATGGTGTAAAGAAAGCTTCATGCCCAAAGAGTGTATATGCTGTAAAGACGGATGCTAAATCCACAGGTTCGTGCAGTCAATTATATTTTAGTTTGTAAGTTTTCATTGTGTTTATTTTTAAAGAGATATTTGGCTATCTAAAATCGTAAGTACAGGCCAATTTGTCTGTAAAGATCATGTTTGTGTTTGACAGATTCTTGTATTTTTTAATGATATTTTTTCCCCGTAGAGGTTGTGTACTGTTGGATGGTAGCATTATTATAAATGAACTGAAAAAGACGTGGAATTATGTGGTTGTGTCCAATAGAAAGGTGCTATCCCAGTATTTATCTACGCCAAAAAGATGGAAAACCACAAAATAGCCAGTCACAACAAATGGGGAGTGATAAATCTTTGCCTTGATATTTGGTAACACTAGATAAAGGGGGCACGTTGGGCCAGCATCGTGGTTGGGCTGTTGTACTCCCTCCTCATGGAAAGAATACTTGGTACTGATTGCATATGAATCTGGATTAGTCCATGTCATTCTGAAGGTGGCTGCATTGCACAACACTGAACACCAGCCTTTTGTATCAGTGACTTGACATCTGATCTCATCCTTTATATCCTGTCTGTGTCGTAGTTGTGTAACTAAGAAGACAAGCTTTTCCAAAGTGTAGCTGTTTGCAATTTTGCAAGACTTTGAACCAAAATTTCAAAAGGTTGAGAAATTTCATTTTTTAATAACAGCCAGGAATTGGACTTGAATCTTCAGTGGCCATGCCGTGGCTTAGTTTAGTGGTTGTTGACCTCTTCATGTGGTAGCTCAGGCTCAGTTCCAGGTCATTCCACGTCAGTTTGTGGTGGACAAAGTGGAAGTGAGGCAGTTTTTCCATTAGTGATGCATACTCACTCATTCTTGTCTTATCAGTCCTGTATTACCTTAGCATCTGATGATAGCATATTCAGTTGAGTACCTCCAATACTTGAATTTTCAGCAAAACAACTGTGGGAACCTCTGATCTGCAGTCAAAAAATGAAAATTCCAGATCTAGACAAAAATATTTTTTAGGTTGAGGAATTTTGTAGAGTGTAGAGAATATAGGTAAATGATTTGTTATGTGAGTGATGAGAGTTTTTTTTTGTGTCTCTAATTGCCTGTCACAATTATGATGTATTTATCATCTCATGCAGGTATTCATTTCATATATCAGGACAAATGTTAATAGGATGATGCAATAATTTAATTGCAGATGAAGTGGAGAATGCCTCATCTCCTCCAAAACGTAGTAAGACGGTAACTGATGACTGTACTCCACCATGCACACCATCTCATCTTTTAACGCGGCTGCACTTGAGTAATCCTTCTGATTCGGTAGTCACTTTCACTGGAAAACACCTCCCTCCCAAGCAGCTGTTTACTTCACGTATGTAATAAACAATGGTGTCAGTTTCTTTTTTTGGTACTGTACTTTTAGTGTAATTAAAGATGAAATGATTTAATGTGCTTTCGTCTTATATCAGCTGCCATGTCATGATAGATTTGTTTTAAAATTGTTTTAACTTACACATAATAGACATATGTTTTTCTTAATTTCGGTCATTATCTTTTCTATCTTTCAGCTTTTCCAAAGATATTTTTCGTATGTTTTCAAAATATATTTCTTAATATTGTATCCATTTTTGAGCTATATTATTTTTTGTATGCATTCGGAGTACTGTGTTTGTTGAATAAATATCTGGGCTTTTTTTGTGTTATAAAATTGAATTAAGTAATCCATTTATCTTCATTTCATATCCCAGTTTTGTCTAGACATATCTTCTGGCTTTGCTTTTTTTGCTGGAGTGGTGTATTCTTCCCTAAATCCATTCAAATTTATTTACTGTTTTCCTTTGAAGCCATTCCCCATATATTAATATTTTCACATATGTGGATGTAATATAATTCCATGCTGTTTTTTATTTGTTTTGTGTATGTGATTCATTGTACATGTAAAAGCCTGTGGTATGTGCATGACATGAACTTTTGAGTATCCATTCTTACATCCATAACAATTTTCACAAATATATGCGTGTTTGAGACAAGTATAGCAAGTTTTATGTTTTATACATTTACTTCTTTAAATTCTTCTACTACTACTACTTATACTAATACTACCATCACTACTACTGCTACTTCTGCTACTACTAATTACTAATACTACAACCACATTATTATTATTATACGATATGTATGTCTCCTGTCACAGGCATTTCTTCCTGGTACTTCTCTTGAACCAGCTGTCTTTTGTAGTGAATCTATCGAGTGTTTTCCTGGTATAGTTTCCAAATTTTTCTTTAAGCTTCTCGTTACTATTCCAGTGGCTCCAATTATTACTGGTACAATCGTACATTTCAGGT
>Ga0136643_10003351_pt1 | contig 21544 bp, 9 predicted proteins | sample TergutLab28metaG_FD_96883 | JGI IMG/M metagenome (GOLD analysis project Ga0136643, IMG submission 96883) | Labiotermes labralis P1 segment gut microbial communities from Petit-Saut dam, French Guiana - Lab288 P1 (version 3) (version 3) | ecosystem: Host-associated > Arthropoda: Insects >...
ACAATTTTCTACCAGTTGTAAATTTTTTTTAAAAAAAAAATATTTGTGCTTTCATTATTTTTTTTTTTACCCCCCCCCCCCCCCCCACTTCAAAAGAATAATATTTGTGGCAAAACTCAATTGGGCATGAAATGTATAATTTGTTTTTATCTGTAACTTAACTTTTAAACTTTTTTGGCTGTTATAAATATTTTTCTCGATATGCAAGAGCTTTGCTGCAGATGCACACTGAAACACATGGACATGTACAGGTAGAATTAAAATTTGTATATGGTGAAAAAATTTCAGTAAAATTTCCATTGGGCATTCATGTTCTGGGATGAGAGACTGTGTTTTTGGGCAAGTGGATCACAGTGTTTCAAAGGAATGTAGTGCCTTCATCTTCATGGATCAAGTATTTCAAGAAGAGCAGCTGTGTGCTATTCTTATGATTGCTGAACCCTCGAAGATGAAGGCACCACTCATTTTTCTGGATTTGTTACATGTGGACACACAAAGGGTGATGCTATAAGCACATTGTTGCATCCTTTCATTGTTAAGTATTATGCTATCATTGCCACAAAAAATGTTGATCTTTGAAGGAGGTGTAAGTTGCCTAAGGTATGTGATTTAAAGTGTATTCCCAGGTATAGTTTAATTAACGACTAGCAGCATCTTTCTGGAGAAGGTAATAGTACAGCTGGTCAAAAAATTCCCCACCCTGTCATTTTATGGAACCCAAAGCTTATTTACCAAGTTTACTAGAATCTACTACTTGTCAGCCCTTACCCTTCAACTTAATTGTTTAATTTGCATTATAATGTTATCCTCCCATCTATACTTAGGTCTTCCAAATGGTTCCTTTCCTTCAATGAATGACAAACAAAATAAACACATAAGAAACAATCCAACAGGATCTTCTGCAGGCATTTGATAGTTAAACCACATTTCCATAACGTAGGAAACAGTTGTGTCTGATAAATGGAAAAATAACCTGCCTGTCAGGAATGAATGCCAGCAGTACGACCCCATAATCAGTCACTTTGCAGATCGACCTATCGTGGCCCAGAAGAGCTATTTTAAAGTAGTCCCAAGAATCTCTTGCTTTGTTTGATGTTACGGTCTCCACTAGCACCACAATATTCAGTACCTTCTGCCTCCACTGATCGTCATCATCTCGTGTCGTGTCATCCCAACAAATGGCTGATGCACCTCTGCTCTCCAAGAAGTCTGTGCCTGGTTTATGTTGTCCACCAGCTGCTGCATGGTGTCAAGAGTCAGTGTCTCATTGTGCTGTGCAAGAGATGAACATACATCTTAATTTCCCACAAAGAAACAAACGCCCTTCATATGAAAGTCTGAAAGTAATGTTAGGATAGGTAAAGGAAAAGTTGTTCTTCTACATGCCATGAAGATATTTAGGAGGAGTAGAGATATAGCTCAACCTCTTAACCTCACCACTAGATGGAGTGTTGAGTGGTCTACTTCACACCCTAGCTACTTTACCCTCGGGGGAACCGTGGTAACACAGTGGTTAAGGTGCTGTGCTACAAATTGGAAGGTCGCTGGTTCAATTCCAGATGGTGTCATTGGAATTTTTCATTGACATAATCCTTCTGATCGCACTATGGCCCTGGGGTTGACTGAGCTTCTAACAGAAATGAGTACTGGGAGTATTACCTGGGAGTAAAAAATGGCCGATGTGTAAGTCTGACAACCTTACCACCATCTGGGCCATTGTCACGTAATCTGGGAACCTTAACTTCCTGGAACCCTCTGGGCACCTCAGGCCTTTAATGGGACTGATTTACCTTTTTTTTTTACCTACTTTACCCTCGGGAGAGAACCCTGATACCCATTGAATACAAGGCTGGGTGGGTCACAGGGCCGAACTGAATGGTTGTGAAGAAGAGAAACTTTCCTAACCCTTTTGGGATTTGAACCCCGTACTTTTCATCCCATAATGTTAGGACAGTGTAGATAAAACAAGGAATTCTTTTCTGTTGGATACTTTGATACAGCAGGGCTCAAACAATGTCATTTGATGGAGTTAAAATTGGGTTTCTGAAATGCTTTGTAAAATGTGGGATGACAATGCCTGAAACAAAGATTATAATTTTCTGAGATGTGGGACTGTGTACTTAAGTAGGTACCATCATTTCAGTGGAATCTGCTTCCTCCAAAGTGGGATGGTGTGTTGGAATATGCCAGAACTGGCTTCTTCCACTTCTTTCTTTCCCCCATACTTCTTCATGACATTGTGATTATTTATGCACAGGAATAATTTTACCTTTAACTTAACATTTTTGAACAAACACAGTAATTAAAACAACTGCTTGACATTGAAGATGGAAACATCAGTAACTTCTTCACACAGCACCACATCCAAGGAGACCTCAATATCTACAAACATGGCAGTGAGAATCTCAAATTTTAGTTTTGTGTTAGTGTGAAGGAAAATATTATTCTGGTGATCAAATCAACAAGAATATGCTCAGCAGGACATGAGGCACGTATAGAGGCCAGGAGAGGTACATGTAGGGTTTCGGTGGGGAGACCTGATGAAAAAAGACCACTTGGAAGACCCTGGCATAGATGGGACGATAATATTAAAATGGATCTTCTAGAACTGGAATGGTGAGGCATGAACGGGGTTGATTTGGTTCAGGACAGGGACAGGTGGCAGGTGTTTGTGAATGTGATAATCTTTGGGCTCCATAAAATACAAGAAATTTCTTGAATAGATGAAGACCTGTTAGCTTCTCAGGAAGGACTTTGCTCCATGGAGTTAGTTATGTAGGCAGTGAACGAAGGAGTGTGTTAAGCTCGAAACTGGTATATGTGTGGTTGGTCTGTATGGCTGTTGTTTCAATGCATGATGCATATGACATACGCAGTACCTCTGTCACACCATGGAATGGATCACGGTGCACTTTTGGTGGAACTGGAGTCTGCTTGCGTCCATTGAAACAGGCCCAGTGACGCAATGTGACATCATGGGACCAACCTGGGAATGTCTGATCACAGTAGCTGGTGATGTTTGATGATTCCTGCAAAAATTGTGTAATTTGGAACATTGAATTGGAACATGCATGTTTGCTTCAGTAATCAGTGTTTTAGTATTCCTGCCATTAACAGACCAGATGTAATATTGTGTATGGACTGTCAGGTTCCATACATATAGAGATACTCCCAAGTTGGAGTGTCTTGAAGCTGATTCCTGTACCAGTCTACAACACATTTTCCCATGACACAACAGCCCTACTGGGCCAGGGCCTCTTCATTATCGAGGCTTTACGATCACACTCTGACACACCACACTCAGTAGGACTCCTCTGGAAAAGTGATCAGCCCGATGCGGAGACCTGACAACACACAACACTCAAAAGAGGCAGACATTCATATGCCTGGCGGGATTTGAACCCACAATCTCAGCATGCTACAGACCCACGCCTTTGACCACATGGCCAATGGGATCGATCTACAGACATTATTGATTATAAAGTAAGTTCATCACCAACATACTGTGACAATTCCTGAATGTAAAAACACACCTACTTATTCTGGTTACTGTCAGGGAGTAGCCACAACATGTAGTGGATACTCCATGACAGTAGCCACAACATGTAGTGGATACTCTGTGACAGTAGCCACAACATGTAGTGGATACTCCATGAAAGTAGCCACATGTGGTGGATACTCCGTGACAGCAGCCACAACATGTAGTGGATACTCCATGACAGTAGCCACAACATGTAGTGGATACTCCATGACAGTAGCCACATATGGTGGATACTCTGTGACAGCAGCCACAACTTGTAGTGGATACTCCATGACAGTAGCCACAACGTGTGGTGGGTACTCTGTGACAGCAGCCACAACATGTAGTGGATACTCCATGACAGTAGCCACAACATGTGGTGGGTACTCTGTGACAGCAGCCACAACATGTAGTGGATACTCCATGACAGTAGCCACAACATGTAGGAGTGTGTTTATATGCAGGAATTGGCACAGTTTGTTGGTGATGAACTTGTTTATGTGTATCAGTTATAAGGAAGATGTACAAATGTTAAAAATTATTGACCATTCATTGTAACTTTAATTTTTATGTATTTGTGGTTTGTTTATCAACACTTTCACCAACTGGTTTTATGTAGCATAGAACAGCAAGATGATTAGTAAATAAAGAACTGTAAAAAATTTTAATGGGGTCATGACAGTTTGAATTATTAACCTGACATTGGCCTGGAGTGCCTGAGGGAAACTGATAAAAAAACCCTCAGAATACTGGCGGGTGCACAGGGTCAAGGTCACCTTTCAGTAAATAACAGAGTTTGAGAATCAACATGGCTGCCAATGGCACAATGTCTGTGGAAGCCAACTAGAGCAAGTTGAAATGGGGGAGACACACAGGCCAAGTTGTGGTATCACAAACTTGTCAAGGCATGAAGTTAAGTTAAAATGCTACAACAGGACCTTGTTACCTGTTTGAAGTATGAAAATGCAAAGAAAGTCCTTTGGTTGACTGTAATCTCGAAGCCTTGGTTATATATCATGGTCCAGTGACCCTGGTTTCCAAACTCATCAACAGCAATGTTAGGATACTTCAGGTTGACACGCAGCTTTCGCAACACAGGTACTGTGACAGGTGTGACATAAAGATTATGTTTATGCATCAAGCACCACATTCTGGTTTACATAAATTCATACCTACTGTCTGGAATATGAGAAGGTTATCACAGCAGGAAATAAAAAAAAAAGAAATAATGAATTGCTTAACACTTTGCACACTGTGAGATTTTGGGTTCTTGCAGCAATGCTGCTGAAATATAAGTCTCCTGGGATTTTACACCATGTTGAACAGTAAGAGTTACAGATATTTTTGGAGGAGCCATCATCTTCAAGGTCACCAATCAACAAAGGGGACTCAAGTCTTGTGATTAACATATCCTTTCATGTGGAATTACTAGTGTAACAAAGCAAGGAGAAGGACATGTAACACATGTGCAGGAAACAAAGTTGTACAAAAATTATGGTTTAAATTTTACAACTGTGAAGATGAGGTTATGAACAAAAATAATATTAACCATACTATAGCATGTCCTGAAGATGCAAGTGAAGGTAGGGGGAATTCTAAACTACAGAAGGTAGCTGTAAATATACTGAATGGACAGCTATGAGCATCAAAAATGGGTGGTCCTGCAGTTGGTGGGCTAACTAGGCAGCAAACTCTCCATCGTTTTCAGTGACCAGTATTTGCTGAATGTTGCATAGGTTCTTCGTGCATGGTAGAGCCATTGATGGTGATGAGCCTTCAAGTTCCATGAAAGTGGGAGAATTCCTTGACCAGGTGTGAGCATTTCAATTTGCCAATGGCTCAACTTAATGCAGTTAATCAAAATTTATCCTACAGTAACAAACTGTGAAAATGATTAATCCAATAGTATTCTTTTTTGATGGCTTTAAGTTTTGAGGTTTGTCAATGTTTGTGACTGAGTCACAGGCACTGGCGTAGCTGGGTGGCAGATGCAAGTAATCATGATGACTTCTAACAGAAATTACAAATTTAAAAAAAAATAACAGTTACTAAATTTCCTTGCATTTGGCTCAATAATTTTAAAATTTGTTGGCCACAGATGATCACTGTTTCATTTAAAAAATAAATTTGACATCCAATTTTGCCATTATTAGGACTGTGCCACCTGGAGGTGCCCCTGCCCCTAGCTATGCCCACTGTTGGATGAATACAAATTATCGGGGTGAGTGCACATTTTGCTGACCTGTCTTGTTGCAGTCGATGGAACTGTTGTGTAACCTGGAGCCTTCGTACAACACCCACTTGCCGGCAACATCATTGAACGTGCAGTTTGCTGGTGTGTCAGCCAGAACGGTGGACACAAGCAGTGCAGGTAGCCAGACAAGCAGCATGATAACTAGAACAAATGGACAAGCATGTTATAGGGTTCAGAATTTTGGAGGTACCTGGTTCAAAAACTTTTTAATTCAAAGAATGCCCACCACCATTCTTTCCGGAATCTTTTGTCATTCCTTTTACTGTCTATGAATGTAAACTATAAAATATATAGAAATATAGTTTTGTCTCTTGTTATGGGTGTGAAACTTGGTCAGTCAAATTATGGGGAGAACATGGGCCGAGGGTGTTCTAGAATAGGGTGCTGAGGAAGATATTAGGGCCTAACAGGGACGAGGTAACAGGGGAATGGGGAAGACTGCCTAATGAGGAGCTTCGTGATTCGTATTGCTCACCAAATGTGATTAGGGTCATAAAAATAATAAGATGGGTGGGACATGTGGCATATATGGGGAAGAGAGGAGGTGCATATTAGATTTTGGTGGAAAACGTGAAAGGAAGAGGCCACTTGATAGACTTAGGCGTAGACAGATGGATAATATTAAAATGTATGTTAAGGAAAGAGGATGGAAAATCGTGCACTGGATTTATCTGGCTCAGAACAGGTACAGTACAAGTGGCAGGCTGTTGTGGGTATGGAATTGCTACATGCAGGTGCTGTGAAATGTGGGAAATTTCTTGAGGAGACATGGGAATCGCAGCTTCTAAAGAAGGACTTTACCAATTCAGTTAGTTAGTTAGTTAATCTGGTTCAAATATCTGTCTGCAGCTCAGTTGTTTTGAATGAGGCTGTCTTCAAACCCTTCTGACAATTTCCTGAATAATACCTCAAATCAGGCTTTCACCGTTTTCTTTATAAACATCTCTAATTTATTATCTACTAATTATCCTACAACTTGAGATTCCGAGTGCCAGTAAATAAACCAGAAGTAAATATACAGTCACTGTACAGGTTAGCACTGTAGTAATACTGCTGACTTGAATTCAGTAGTTGACATTCTGGGTGTAGCATTAAGGAACGTTCATTTTGTTTTCCATGGCCTTTCTTAGTCCCTCCAGATATCCCAGCATAATATGCGCGATGAATTAGGCTTGACCCACATCTTTCCACATTAATTCTACGTCATTACTAATTAATTATCTTATCTTTTGAAACACTTTCATTTTCACAGGTTTTAAGTTTTTGGGGCGGTTCAAATTACGATCGTCGCCTTGAAGTTGGAAGCAATAGGTTCATCTGAAACTTTGGAACAAACATTATCATGCTATGTAACACCCCCTTCAAAGCCCATTAAGTAAAATGAGTACAGTCACGGAACAGGTCAGCATAGTGGTAATTCAGGAGTCCGTTTTGGGGAGCATGATAGGTCGACCAGACTTTCCTCTTATTACTGTCATGTCCCTTTATCTCGACTCATTTAAAACGGCATGTATACCGTATTGGTACACATAGGCGTAACTTGGTTGGGGGGGGGGGGAAGGTGAGGCAAATACCCCCCGCCCCAAATATATTTTATACCTAAGAATGAATTACTTTTGGCTGAGTAGAAGAGGGGCAAATAAAGAAATTGGGGTGAATGAGGTAAAGGGATGTAAGTATTATGTGTGTTCAGTACCGGCTCAAACTTATCGTCCTCTCTTTCTAACATGCTGGTTCACACATCTAGAATTTTTATTAGTAATTTAGAAGTTTAGAATAGACAGACTATCTCAGTTTCTTTGCTATGTTTTCTTCAGTTTTAAATATAATTTCGATAAGCAACAACCCTGTGAAGCATTTTTTACTGTCACGGTAAAATGCCCACCTTTTCTATTTCCCAATTTTGGTCACCCTAGTGTATGATGCAGCACCTCTGTTACCCAACATGAGATTTCCGCCATTTTCATTTCCGGCATATACCACATTACCACTGCCTTTCAGATACTTCCATACTCTCAATACACTTCCCACCGCATTCAGTTCTGCAAAACTGAATATAGTAATACAACATAACTAGGTTAGTCCAGTAGAGAAAGTATATTTCAAGTACTTCTTCTTGCACCCCTTGCAAATATTACAGTTTAGTCTCTTGTGGGACCTGACGCCGTTTATACCAGAATACACGGTGTCACATTCCAGCAGACCTGTACAGTCACCGCCCAGATAATTATCGAAATTTCTGCAGTTTTTCCATGTATTTTTCCGGGTTAAAGGCTATATTTCATGTATTAACCATAAATAACAAACAACTTAAGAAAGAAGAAACTTGAAAACAGTGATGTCTGAAGTCTGCAGACACCTCTGTTGTACTTACAGCGGATTGCAGCGTCTCCGCTGAACGTCTCTTTGTCTATTGGTACTGACCGCTCTCTGGCTTGCTGTCTCGCCTTCCTTTGAAGACAGTCCAGGCTTGCGGTGAAGCAGAGTGCATGACTCATTATCTTGCGTAGAATTAGCCAACAATAAATGCCACTGTTTTGGTTACAAAAGTGCATTTAGTCCTGTACAGACTTCTGAAAACAGTTACAACTTTTAAAGCCTAAATGAGAGACATCGTTGGGACATAATAGATGACTGCTTGGATGTTATTCAGGTGCACGAATATTATCTAGGGACTGGGAAATGCTCATTTGGCTTGGGTTTTTAGGGAAACCATTTATTAATTCACGTTTGGATCACGAGTTGTGTGACACATTGTAACGGACAAAGAGTTAATTGAGGGAAATAGCGGCCGGAAGCATGGGCAGCATCATTTTGAATTGTTTAACCTTGAAAGATAAATACGTAACACCATTTTGATGGGGAAACCTGAAGGAAACAAATCACTTACAAGACCTAGGCGTAGATGGGATGATATATTAAAAGGGATATCAAAGAATTAAGGCGAAAGTAGCTGGGCTGGAATTGGGATCAGGATGGGGACGAGTAGCTGGCCTGGAATTGGGATCAGGGTGGGGACAAGTAGCTGGGCTGGAATTGGGATCAGGATGGGGATGAGTAGCTGGGCTGGAATTGGGATCAGGGTGGGGACGAGTAGCTGGGCTGGAATTGGGATCAGGATGGGGACGAGTAGCTGGGCTGGAATTGGGATCAGGGTGGGGACGAGTAGCTGGCCTGGAATTGGGATCAGGGTGGGGACGAGTAGCCGACTTGATTTCACGCTTCTGCGACAAAGCAAACGAGGTTTGCCCTGTTGTGAGACATAGCAAAGCTTATAGTGGCAATTCTTTACCGACGTCTCGGGACTACCTATCTGTTCCATGAAGGATTTCTTGACCCTTGAATATGGAACAAGGTGTCCCCGAAACGTCGGTCAGTAATTACCACTATACGCTGCGTCATTTCCCGCAGGAGCGCAGATACCAAGTAGCGTGCTGCTGTGAATACAAAAATGTGGGAAATTTCTCGACTAGCTGAGGTACTATCAGCATCACCTTCATGGAGTTCAGTTAGTTAGCTAAGACGTTATTCTCCCTAAAAAGAGTTCTGTAAAAGAAGTGCCCTAAGGAAACACAATTTAAATACGAGATATGGTGTGTTTTAAATAACAACCATCAAAAGATACTTACGGGTACAATTATTGCATTCTCTGTCATTACTAAAACATGTTTCGGCCGATAAAAGATCATCATCAGGGAGACTTTTGGCTGACAGTTACGTCTGAACGTTAATAAGTAGATTTTCCTATACACCCATGTACTTCGCTGTTATTTAGAACATATTTCTGAGGTACATGGTTGATTGATGGTTATGTACGTAAGCGACCTTAGTCTCCACGATTTACTAAGAATGGCATAGAAAAACCAAGAAAATAATTCACCCTAGCCGATCGTTGGAAAAAGAATCGAATCTGTAACCTTCTAAATCGAAGCAGCATTTGACTGCCTTTCTATTGAAACTGTAAACTGACATTAACATGATTTTTACTAAAAGATCCAGTTCGTACCGCGCAGTAAACACTTTCCGTCTCGGTTATAAAAAAAAAACAGTCAGTTTATGTAGTATAGGGAAATGATCGCTGTTTGTTCTCATATCCATACAAAACACATAAATACATTGTGTGGGCAGAACGTAGAATTGTTGAATGTTGAAACCCGGTGGTTCCTATATTAATCACTTTGATTTAAGGGCTATTGATAACACTGACAAACTCCCACTAATTGCGTTGAATCAAAATTTTCGCTCCCTGCGATCTTTATATTTGAATAAACGTATGGGCCGTGAGCGAAGAGCACAGGTCGCGTTGTGTTGGTAGATCAATGTACAGACCTTGCCCTCTTGAGGCAGAAGTCAGCAGATAGCAGCTATCGGAACCAGAAACATAAACAAATCCTGGCAACTTGCCGTGGATACAGTAACCAAACAATTCACATGTCAGTTAAGGATAAACTTAAGCTCAGGCAGTGCTACTGAACACAGACGCTACTGGCTAATATTGAGCTCAAGGCAAGAATATAAAATTGCTTCTCCCTGTATTCTCAGAGTACTTATTTTGATTTAAAAAGTTAAATGCTTAAATAACAAGAAACACGCAATGTTTATTATTGACGGGTGAGCTTGGCGCAGAATACGTTACGACTCTCTTCTGCACCTCTGTCAGGTTTGCGCCGCCCTAACACGCGTCTCATTAACGGCGCCCGTCGCGGCTCACCTATTCAGGGTGAGATGAAGAACAGAACTGCTGCATTAAGTTCCCGTTCTTGTAGAGCTTGTATTGGACGGATATGAACCGAAATTGAATTTGCACAACTTCTGGTGAAGCAGTACCAAATTTAGTCAACATCTGTCGCGTCCTTTTTCCCGTGAGACGTACTCGCAGGATATTTCGCACTACGTTATAAGGTACTGGAGTACCTTACTGCTACTACTGGAGTACAGTCCTTGAGAAGCTAACATTTCGCCAACTAGTTATTAAATTCTCCGCATTTTATGACAACCAAAGGTTCGTTACTGCTTTCACTAGACGCGCCACTTGTCCTTATCCTGAGCTAGATTAATTTAGTCTACATTCCTTTCTATTTATTGAAGATCCATTTTGGTATTGGCCTCCCATCTACGGCTAGGTCTTCAAAGTTCTAGATCACACACAACGACGCACCACAGTCGGTAGGACGCCTCTGGACGAGTGATCAGCTCGTCGCAGAGACCTCTACCTGACAACACACAACACTCACAACAGACAGACATGCTCCCGGTGGGATTTGAATCCACAGTCTCAGCAGGCGAGCGGCCTTAGACCGCGCGGCCACTGGGACAGGCATCGTAGTTATAAGGTACCATATTTTATTCTGAAAGTAACAGACTGAAGAACCGAATATATTGTTACTGTGACGTCACAACTGTTACGTCACCATGGTTATCAGTGTCAGTTTTCGGCCCATGTCAGATGTATGAAACCGACAGGAGAAGGGAAGCTTTCTTTGTACGTGTCAAATAAATTGCGGGAACAGAATTGACCTTTCGACCTCAGTAAGTGAACTACGGCTGTGCACCCGGAAGTGCAGACTCGAATCAACTGTAAGAATATTCAAAGTGATTAACGATTGCTGTCTATATGATGGTCATATGGGATCATAACACGGCAGCCTGCGACTGCCGGTACTTTCCGTAACAGATGGCATGTTCCGGGACACGATAAAAGGGACACTTCACTTAGTTTTCTTGTCGCAGAAATGGCACCCATGTACAGTGATTCAGTAAGAACACCGCTTTTGTTAATGACACCTATTTACAACGAGGCCGGGATAGCTCAGTCGGTACAGCCACTCCCTACAGGCTGGATGATCCGAGGATCGAATCCCGGTGGGGGACGAGATTTTCCGCACCCGTCCAGATCCACCCTGGGGCCCACCCAGCTTCCTATACATTGGGAACCGGGTCTTTCCCGGGGGTAAAGCGGCCGGGCGGTGGCCTTGACCATCCACACCATCTAGCGCCAAGTTTAAAGAAAGAGTAGAGCTATACCTCTACTCCCCCTGTGGGCCTTCGTGGCCTGTTCTAGGGTGAAATTTACCTTTACCGTGACCGATTTACAACATTTCATAATAACAACAACCGGCACTGTCAAATCTTTAGAACAATTCTGAGACAGTACGGCACACTTGTACTGACACTGTCCACTTGTCCTTTCACCACTGACTGGATAAATGTTAACCCTTTAAAGAAGAAACGTAGGCCTAATCTGTTTTAAAGAAGAGAGGAAATGTGTGTGTATAACATAACAATGGCACATTTTGTGCTACTATTGTTGCAATGGAAAAAATATAAGTATTATATATTCTGAGTGCGTGTTTGTAGCTTCAGGTATCCAGCATGAAATGCGCATGCGCCGTATTGTCATCCGTGGCCTGCCTGGCTCTACAATATTTTTCCATATTATCTCAAAACGGCACAATTTTTTTTTTTTAATTATTGAACGTAAAATATGTTTTGATTTTCTCTACAACTTTTGTCTGAAACATTTCTCATTCTAAGAAGAATTGAACGAGATATGATAAAAAATGTGTATTGTTCGTCATGTAAAGTGCCCGCTATTCTTGTCCGATTTTAGTGAAACTTGAATTTTCTCAATAGATTTTCGAAAAGCACTCATATATCAAATTTCAGGGAAATCCGTCCAGCGGGAGCCGATTTGTTCCACGAGGACACACATGACGAAGCTAATAGTCGCTTTTCGCAATTTTTCGAACGCGCCTAATAAGGTGTCAGTTCGTACCGCGCAGTAAACAATCTTCACCTCGTCTACAAAAAAAAATCAGTTAAAACTGTATAAAATAAAAGTTGCTGTTTGTTTGAGATCTTTGCAGAACACACAGCACCGTGCAGATTGTCTGAATGTTAAACTCAGTGGTAAGTAAAGTAACCGCTAAGCTTGCGAAGGTTGAACAAGTCAACGAGACCGCCATTGTTTAGGTATCGGGTCTAAAATCTTTACGAGTACGAATGCTTGCCAAATAAACCAGACGTGGGAACAGCACGTCAGTTGTTCACTTGGTTTATTGTCATGGGTGTGTTTATCATATACACAAATCGAGGAAAGGCAGCTGTAGAATTGACCACAGACGCTGGCTTCACATTTCTCCTGATTCTCTGTTCATATTCAACTGACATAAAGCCGCGTTTATTTGCAGAGCCTTCCAGCTGCATAGGTTGCAGGTCCAGTGTGCCGAATGGATTCTGTTGCATGGAGTCACCGTGGTTATAAAGAACAATTCCGCTCGCTCTGCGTTTGTCTGAAGTTCCAGGTTGTGGCAGCAAGAGTCTCGCAAACCGCTGGACGCGTCCCGGATTTTTGTGGGCGTGGAACTGCGACCGATACCGCAAGGCTCAAAACTAGTGCATTCTAAATGAGAACTGCGCTCTTCTTGGTTATTACGCAGAAAGTAGCGGTAAATTCGTACCGACGTTTCGGGACAAACTGCCGGTCCCATCTTAAGTGATCAAGAATAAAAAAATTTATGCATATTGCATTACATTTCATAACATGCTGCCTCAGGGTAGAATATCCTACATTGCGGATGAAGAGGGCAGGTGCTTTCGAAACGTCAGAATGACCTAATTAAAAACTTTATTATGTAACTAATGCACGATATATAATATGTAGATACAATTAAAATTATAAAATATTTAAAAGTGCTCCAACGTGTTTCGGATCACAGAGGATCAATCAGGGAGACTTGTGCAGTGCTTGGCTAAAAATTACAAGAATGATTCTATCGTGTCCGTTGACATGGACAAGGTCTGTGTTATGGCAGCATATTCTGACCTTGTCCATGTCAACGGACACGATAGAATCATTCCTGTAATTTTTAGCCAAGCACTGTACAAGTCTCCCTGATGGATCCTCTGTGATCCGAAATATGTTGGAGCACTTTTAAATATTTTATAATTTTAATTGTATCTACATATTATATATTGTGCATTAGTTGGATAATAAAGTGTTTAATTATCATTGATGCACGATACAAACATGAAGATTGTCAGTATTACCTATCTACCAAAATACACTGCGTCTCTTCTCTCAAGGCTACTGAGTTTTTTAAACGATTCAGATATCAACCTGCTGTCATACAGATAATGCACCAATCATTCGTCATTTTTCAGTTACATTTCTGTTCTTGATATGATATAATTTTCAGATCAATTCCTGTAATTGCAGTCCAAATATTGTCTCTTTGAACCAGAGCGGGCTAAGCCTCAATCTTAATGTCCAAGAAAGCAGTGCCACTTTTTAGCCTTTCACAGCGGTGCAATTGTAGTCACTGGGCGATTCATGTCCGACGTTTCGGGAGAGCGTGCTGGTCTCATTTTTAAGGGTCGAAATGCCCATTTCTTCAAACATCTCAGAAGAATGAAGATAACTTTTTTTTTTTTAATTTTAATCGAAGAGTGCCCTGTCGCCACATGTGCACGTCCTGAGGGTCACAGGAGCTTAATCACCTTCGACGTATAAGTCATCAGGTGGGTTCACAATATCCACTGTTTGTTCACTGCAATTTTAATTCGGTAAATCGACATAATGTGTAAGACGGAATTGCTGTTCATGTAATTGGGTGGGCGATAATTGATGTGACATTATTTCGGTGGTTGACTGTAACTAATTGTAATAATTTTTTCCAATTTTCGTCCGCTAATAAGTTTAGCTCTATGCACTCTTGATACACAGAAGTCACAGACTGCACTGCCATCAGTTTACCGACTGTAACATCCATTGACGGGGAAGATAAAAGTTATTTTAATCCAAGACATCCCGCTGTGTTGCAATTCTCACAATAAACCATGTGGTTTCTTACGTCAAAAACACAACAATAGTATATAATTATTGTGGGCCCGGTAGCTCTGTCGGTATAGCGACTGAGCTACCGGGCTGGACAGTCCGGGATCGAATACCTGTGGGGACTAAATTTTCCGCCCGTCCAGACCGGCCCTGGGGCCCACCCAGCCTCCTGTAAAATAGTTACCGGATCTTTCCCTGGGGGTAAAGTGTGGCTGGGGCGTGCTGCTGAACACTCACCCCCTTCTAGTGCCGCGGTCATGGAGGAGTAGAGCTATACCTCTACCCACCCTCTGGGCCACACCGGGCTTGTAACGGGATCACTTTACCTTTTTTAGTATATAATTATTGGTATTTGGTTAAGGCAACATGCTTCGGTCCTTCTTTAGACCTCCTTCAGGCCAACGTTCGTAAGTAAGAGTTGGTACAATCAGTGCGCACTATGTACTGTAGGATCCCATGTTATGTACAGAGTGTACGCGATACTAATTAAGAAGTTTACTTAAAGGTTAAGATACTGTTGCTTAGGGTGTAGTGTATATGAAAACAAAGTATTAGTACAGGTATGCGCCGCATAACGACGTTTCGATTAACGACGATTCGCATACACAACGGTAGTCTCATAATATTATAATAAGTAAATTTCATCCTTGGGGTGAGTAGAGGTATAGCTCTACTCTTTCTAGGACCTCGACACTAGATGGGGTAGAGGGGTCAGCCCCACGCTCCGGCCGCCTATATCCCCGGGAAAGACCCGGTACCCATTGTACAGGAGGCTGGGTAGGCCCCAGGACCAGTCTGGACGGGCGGAAAATCTCGTCCCCACCAGGATTCGAGCCCGGGCCTTCCAGCCCGTAGTCAGTCGTTATACCGACTGAACTACCGGGCCCACTAATATTATAATATAATATTATAATACTTACCATTGTGTTACAATTGCCTACAGTATTCATTACAGTAACACGCTGTACAGGTTTGTAGCCTAGGAGCAATAGGCTATACCATATAGCCTAGGTGTGTAGTAGGCTATAGTGTCTATGTTTGTGTAAGTACACTCTGTGACGTTCGCACAACGACGAAATAGCCTAACGACGCATTTCTCAAAACGTATCCTCGTCGTTAAGCGACGCATATCTGTATTTATGATCAATTAAGAAGGAACCTCTTACTTAAGAACGTTAGCCTGAAGATTGTCTAAAGAAAGACGGAAACATGTTGCCACAACAAAATACCAATAATTGTATAATATTGTTGTTATTTATGTAATAAACTATTTGTTGCATTGTGAGATTTGAAGAGAAGTGTTTTGCTGTTTGAGCCCGACGGCACAGCACCGTTAGCAACATCTGCTGTTGATGCGGTGCACTTAGCGACTCCGAAGGATTGCATAAAGTGGTTACTGTATGTGACACGTGACTTTTAAATGAAACTTTTCGTTTTATCCACACAGTGTCCTTACGTCATTTGAAATGGCTTGTCTTTGTAAATGGTACGTATTGTCTTCTGCGAAATAGGAATCGAGTTAGTACAAATATGGGATTTATAGGAATTTTCGAAATATTAATGAGGGAAGATTTCATGCAGATATAGATATGCATTTATTAGCCCTAAACATTGATCTGTTGTGTGTAAACAATAAACACATATGAAGGTTTCGTATTATGACGCCATGTAGATTGGTGTACGGTAGCAACGTCTCGGAGGAGCTGTCGTCTTCCATCTTCAGGGTTGTACGGCCCAGAAGACGAGGGCGTCTATCTCTTCCTAAAACTTGGTACCTATATACAAACCTACACGGCGTCATACTTTGTGCAGCTCGGATTTTCACAAGCACTGCCGTGCTAGCCGCAAATGTCAACCAGATGCTATGCTAGCTTATGTATGGCAATCTGCATTGACAAATTTCAACGAATCTGGGGTTAAATTCCGACTATAACCCAGAAGGGAAGCTTTTTTAATTTAGGGTACCGTACAGTGGAATGAGGTAGCAGCCTGTAAAGAATTAAAAAGGGCCGTACAGTGCACAGAGGGCGACAATAGTAACTCAGATTATACAGCTTCAAATAGTAGTGAATAATGAACTGGAAAGGAAGCGGAAGGATTTATTGAGGGTCATGTTGGAGAGCTGGGAAAAATCACGAGTAATCTGGTCAGGATCGCTGGCTTCAGGGGTGAGAGATGAACCCGTGGCCTAATGAACATGAAGAAGGAAGGGTCCTAACTGAATGGGAGATGTTCGATAAAATAAATTGGAAACTGTAAGATCAGGTGATCTGTACGGAAAGATTTTTAGTACTGTAGGGCCTCGACGTTCGTGATTAATTGGGACTGAAAACGTCACGAACATCGAAATCATAAGGTGGGAATTCATTACGAATGTGGAGCGCCTGTATAGTTCCAAGAAATTACGAACGACATGTAGTAAGCGCACAAAACCATCTCAGAAAACATAATTATTCATCTCAATAATATAACGTACGTAGCAGCACAAAATGCTCAGATTTAATTAAATAACTGAAGGACAGTCTAATGCCGTAACTCATGGAGAAAAAAAACCCTCACTTAATGAAAGCAGAACTTCACTGAACTAAGAATGATGGGTGCAGCGAGAGTGGAGGGGAAGCTGATCGCCAGCCGCGTGATGTCATCCCGATTTGTCGGAACAAGTCACGAAACTTTAAAACATTGCTATTACAACTTGTAATTATGGAAGGTCGAAACGTCGGTATTTCTCTTTTACTCTCGAAGTACTGGACAACGATTGTAATGCAATACATTATATTATATTTTAATATAATGTATTATATTTAACACAGTCACCTGAGTTTTACTTAATTTCGGTTATTATAACACATCTATTTTTTTTTGTAAAGCTGAGATCTTACCCACTTGAAAAAGTGCCAGTTTAACCCTTTAAACGCCCAATTAAATCCCATCTGCCATCTTCTGGCATTATTAGGAGCTCACCATATTCTCCACATTAGCAGAAAAGGGTTAATGGGTTTTATTTAAATAGTCTTCCTTAGTGCATGTTTTGCCTTGCCTGATATTGACTTTCAACTAAAGCCGAAACATTTAGCAATAAAACGACCTAAAATTATTTGTGGCTGGCGGTCACTAATTCCTGACTGGTATTAAAATGAGCGATCAAGAAACGTCGCAATCCCGAACATCAAATTTCACGAACTTCGAAACCACCGTCTTCACTTTTGAAGTAAAGGTAAAGCAGTCCCATTACAGGCCTGGAGTGGCTCAGAGGGTTCCAGGAATTTTAGGTTTCCAGATTTCATGACAACGACACAGGATGGTGGTAGGTTGTCAGCCTTACGCACCGGCCGCCTTTACCCCCAGGAAATGTTTCTGGTACTCATTTCTGTTAGAAGCTGAGTCGACCCCAGGACCATAGTGCGATCGGAAGGATTATGTCAATGAAAAATTCCAATGACACCAGCTGGGATCGAACCAGCGACCTTCCGATTTCACTTTTGAAGTAGACGTTCCAATGAAAGTCACTGCAATTTATGCTACCGCAGATGTTTCGAGACATTTCTATTCACTGCTATGAAGCATAGCCCGGTTTAGTTCTCATTGCTTTTCATAATGCCGATCTTTTACCTTGACAAACTGTTTGACGTTACATGAATACGTAACCTAGTGACATGAGACTGAAATGACCAGTCCGGACGAAGGGCCTTCAAATTGAGGTCACCGGATCGGCATACTATCTGATGGAACGTCTGACCTGACCGCAGATTTGTGTCGCAATCTGCCAGCTGTCTGTGAATCAGGAAATATTTAGACAACTGGAAAGCCTTAAGGAAATATTAAAAGGTGAACTGGGAAACTTAGGCACGACGGTACACCACTCCCTTGTTTTATGCCTTTAAAGAGTTGTTTAAGCAAGCAGTGGTGCCTGTGTTGCAGAGACATGTCTCAGAGACAGCCTCAAGTAACGATTCTGCGCTGGGTAAGGCCCGCCCTGGATTCAACCCAAGAACGGGCCACCAAGAAGTGCTCCTACTCCGTCGTGACGTACTTCACCGATTTCTGCAAAGCGACGTCATTTCATGGCTTCAAGTACATAACTGAGGAAGGGCGACACTGGATAGAGAGGTTAGTTGGTGGCGACACTGGGTAGAGCGGTTAGTTTTTGGCGACACTAAAAAGAGCGCTGGGTTGGTGGCGACACTTCATATAGAGGTGAGTTGTTGGCGACACTTCATATAGAGGTGAGCTGATGACGACATTGGATAGAGGAAAGAGCTGATGGCGACACTGAATAGAGCGCTGATTTGGTGATGGCACTTCATATAGAGGTGAGTTGGTGGCGACACTGGATACAGCTGTTAGTTAGTGGCGACACTGGATAGAGAGGTAAGTTGGTGGCGATACTGTATGGAGCGCTGAGTTGGTGACGACACTGGATAAAGGGGTGAGCTGGTGGCGACACTGAATAGAGCGCTAATTTGGTGGCGGCACTTCATATAGAGGTGAGCTGGTGGCGACACTGGATAGAGCGTTTAGTTAGTGGCGACATTGGATAGAGAGGTAAGTTGGTGGCGACACTGAATAGAGCGCTGAGTTGGTGGCGACACTGCATATAGACGTGAGTTGGTTCTGACACTGGATAGAGCGGTGAGCTGGTGGCGACACTGGATAGAGCGCTGAGTTGGTGGCGTCCCTTGATATAGCGGTGAGTTGGTGGCGACACTGGATAGAGCGGTTAGCTAGTGGCGACATTGTATAGAGAGGTGAGTTGATGGTGACACTTGATAGTGTTTAGCTGGTGTCGATACTGCGTAATGTTAAAATTGGGTACGGTTGAAGTCATTTCTGGGCCCAATACAAAAATAAATCTGGGGTTCCAAACTAAATTGGCTGTCGAGGCGAGACATACATGCAAAATATTTTTCACAAAACCCAAAATACAACCTGCCTTTTGGGGCTCTCAAACAGTGGGGTCCCATGCACCCACATAATTTGAGATAGCGTTAAATGGGCTTTTTGCCTTTTCATTCCATTAGGTAATTATTTGTGCCACCTGCTTTAACGTTACAAATCTCTGCATTTGGCCCACACGATGTAGTAACGTGTTTCTTCTGATTGACACAGTAACAGTGATTATTTCCCCAAAACACTACAATCGGCCGGCCTTTCTAATTAAAAAGCATTGTTTTTTTTTGAGGCAGGAACTGCATTCTTAAATATAATTCAGATTAATTTTCTCCTTCAAATTCCAGTACTTCGGTTTTCCCCTGTCAGTACCATTCCACCACTACCCCATACACATTCATTCATTCTAATATTACTTCTGTCAGAAGGACAAGTGGGGGAAAGCTTGGAAACCTTCAAACAAAGAAATGCCATTTCAGATATCAGGGGGAAAACTGGGGAGAAATTAACTTCCTTTTTTAATGCTTCGAAACTTTAACATATCCTTCTGTTTCAAGCTGCCCGAAAGATGCCCAGTTCAAATCTCAGCCGCTGCATTGACTCTCCTGACCGCTTTGTTTCGTGGTTCTACTCAGCCTGTCCATGTAAATCTCCTTATGGCACCTCTAAAATCAGACCGTTTCCTTCCGCACCCTTTCCAATTCATTATTCTGCCAGCCGACGCTATATCCCCTGACATACTGACACTTTGTTTAAATACGCCATAAATAAACAAAAGTGCATTTAAAATGCACATCACCAATATAGCGGTTAACAAACACAGCAGGACAGCAGCTGTCTGAGATGTGACGGTGCCTGTCCTGTACGCACTTCACAGGAACCTAATGTCTCCATCAACAGGCCGTCCCCACCGTTTATGATACTTCTTCACACAGCTTAAGTAAAATAAACCGAAAGCCTACTAAGGCGACAGAAAGAAGCCTCATGTATCATCCGTCTCCAATCCTACCTACAGCTTCTGCACCTCCCACCCCGCAGTGTAATTCGCTGTATTTCTCTCCAGACATCTAGCGGTACTGTTCACACGTGTGTCGTTAGTAATAATCCTCACAAGACAAACACCTTCGGCTGGTTGACATAGGCCAGAGGGAGTTTGGGGGTAGTACGAGAGTGGGAAGGGAGGGGAAAGACTCAAGGTCCGTTAGTCCCGCAACCCATGTGGCTTCTTTTCGTGGCCTCAGTAAACTTAAGTCCAGACTGCTGGTGCTCGCGTTGCTGACATTGATCTCTGCTCGTGCTGTTCAGACTGCTCGTTCAGTGGCTTCATGTATCCTAACTGCAATACGCATTGTCGGGCATGTCTTTGAAGTACAGCCTTTGTGCGGAGTCCAGACTCCTGTGAATCGCGTTGTTTGGTCTCGGGCTCGTGAATCTCGTAAAGCCGTCCACACAGAAAAGTCGGGGCACTAGCAGGAGCAGGAGCAGGAGCAGGAGCAGGAGCAGGAGCAGGAGCAGCAGTAGACAGGCCGTCTCTTCAGACAGACAAATTTTCCACAGGACGCTATGGACCGTGATGTGCGCTTTTGGCCTGGCAGGCGCCGTCGTGCTGATCAGCAAGGTGTGGATGCAGTACAGCACCTCTCCTACCATAACCAGTGTCGAGAGCACGCACTTCCCCATCTGGAACATCCCCTTTCCTGCGGTGACCATCTGTCAGGTGAACAAAGTGCACCTGTCGGCAGCAGTGGCGCTCTACGAAGAAGAGTAAGGCCATGTTTTGGAAACCCGCTGTGGTCCAGAGTAAGGCCATGTTTAGGAAACCCGCTGTGGCCAAGAGTAAGGCCATGTTTAGGAAACCCGCTGTGGCCAGGAGTAAGGCCATGTTTTGTAAAACCGATGTGGCCAAGAGTAAGGCTTTGTTTAGGAAACCCGCTGTGGCCAAGAGTAATGCCAGGTTTAGGAAACCCGTTGTGACCAAGAACAAGGCCATGTTTAGGAAACCCGCTGTGGCCAAGAGTAAGGCCATGTTTTGGAAACCCTCTGT
>Ga0136643_10003355_pt1 | contig 21536 bp, 21 predicted proteins | sample TergutLab28metaG_FD_96883 | JGI IMG/M metagenome (GOLD analysis project Ga0136643, IMG submission 96883) | Labiotermes labralis P1 segment gut microbial communities from Petit-Saut dam, French Guiana - Lab288 P1 (version 3) (version 3) | ecosystem: Host-associated > Arthropoda: Insects >...
CGAGATGCTTTAACTCCCGATATGCCATTTTTCTTGCTCCTATCGCTTTTATGGATTATTGCGCCGTCAATTATTGCACTTGTTGTTTTAATTATGGTTATGCTTAGAGGTGTGGAGAAAAGAACACTTAATGTAAATGAGGTTAACAAGCAAGATTGATAGTCAGGCAAATAATCAATCCCAAACTGCTTCTTATGGTTTGGGATTGATTATTTATGAAAACAGTAATATCTCCTAGCAATTTAAGGGTTCAATTGCAACACGATTTTAATTGGATATTTGCCAGGTATAAGTCCTGGGGCTTTTGTAAACTCTGTTGTAAGAGGCGGAGGTTATATACGATAAACAGAAACCAACATAAAAGCACCCATATTGGGTGCTTTTATTGCTATCTTTTCATCAAAGAATTAGGTTTGCCCTTTATGTATGCTAATGTAATATCAACGTGTTCAGAACGAGCGACGGTGTAATCGCTTTCTTTATCACTGTCGGCAAGCATACCTTTTGCACGTGCTTCTTCATAAGTAAAATGCGTTTTTGCCGCTAATATGGCAGTTTCGCTAAGAATAGGCGAATGTTTTTCGTTCCATTCAACTATTTGTGCTGCTTTTACTGCAGATTTCATCTTATATCCTCCTTAAAATAATATCGTCTAAGTTAATATATTAACATAATCTGCAAGACATTGCAAGTGTTTTAATGGATACTTTTTCGCCATTTGTCAAATTTTTTCTTATTGATAAGTTGATAAGATGGTATCAAAAAAGGTATTATGCCATTTGCCCGCAAGGCAATTTTTGATGGCGGCGATGTGTAAACTGCACGCTTTTCATTTTGCAAACCTTTAATAACTGCGCAGGCGGCACTATCAGCAGACTGCAACGGTCTTGGAAGCGGAATATTATCAGGCAAACGCCGCCAAAAATTTGTTTTTAAACCTATAGGATAAACCGTCATATAATGCAGTCTGTCAGGTTTTTCAAATTTATAGCTATCAGCAAAGCCATCTAGTGCATATTTTGTAGCACAATAAAGCGACATACCCGATAAGCCCATTTTGCCAAGCATAGATGATATAACAACAAAAGAAACCTTGCCGTCCGTTTTTGCTAAAAACCGCTGTAAAGTATAAAGTGGCGATAAAACATTTGTTTGAAAAATTCTTTCAATATGCCGATAATCTTTGCCATAAAATTGCTCGTAATATCCAAAACCCGCATTAGCTATAACGCAATCCACACCGCCCATTTGCTTTATGGCTTCATCCAGCATATTTTCAATATTTTTAGGTCTAGCCACGTCAGCCGAAAATGTAAAGACCCTATCCACAGGCATTTTTTCAAGCGGTGTAATGTTTCTAGCGACAGCAAAAATCTGCACGCCATCAACCTTTAGCAATCGTTTAACAATAGCCAAACCCAATCCTGATGATGCGCCTGTTATAAGAAACCTTTTGCCATCTAGTCGCATTAAACAGCCCTCCATTTTTCCAACGATTGTTTCATATACGCCGCAACATCCATTTCATACACATCATCAAACAATTTATTGTTTATGATATTGTCGGCAATATCGTTAGTAACAATTTTGCCATCTTTCATTAATATTAAACTATTGCTAAGGCGCATTGCAAGATTTATGTCGTGCAAAACCCCAACAACAGCACGCTCTCCGCAACTTGCCCAATCTTTAAGATAGTTGATAATTTCAATTTGGCATTTTAAGTCAAGATGATTTGTAGGCTCGTCCAACAATATAATGCAGGGTTGTTGTGCCAAGGCTCGCGCAAGAAAAACCCTTTGCAATTGTCCGCCTGACAACTTTGTTATATCCTTATCCTTATAAGCGAGCAAACCCACCGCCGCAAGAGATTGCTCTACAATCTGCCTATCTTCTTTATTAGGATTATCCGAAAGGCGGTTTTTTATATGCAAATAACGCCCCATCATCACCGTATCATAAATGCTATAAGCAAAATAGATACTAGGTTGCTGGCTTAAAAGAGCTACGTTAAGTGAAATCTCTCTCCTGTTCAAACTGGTAAAAGGCTTGCCGAAAAGCGTTATTTCGCCCCTATGTGGTAAAATGCCCGCAATAGCCTTTAAAAGCGTGGTTTTACCACAGCCGTTAGGTCCGACAATGCACAGCGACCCATCAACATCAAAAGACACATTGCGCACAACATCCACACCGCCATAACCCACGCAAACATCAGTTATTTTCAGCATAATTATCCGCACCTTTGCTTATAATATCGCTTAACTTTTTAACAACAACATCATAAAACGGCGCAGTATGCGGCAAATGGCAATTAGAGCAGTCTTTTATGCCATAATTCATTTCAAACAATCCGCCGCATTTGTCGCCCAGCAAAAACAGCGGGCAATAGCAAAACATACAGTTAAATTCATCTTCGCTAGGCTTTTCGTGGCAAGGGAAATACCTGCAAGCCGTGTTTCTGTAAAAACGATAACTATTTTCCATTTTGTTTCCCTCCCATCACAGGCAACATTGCATAATCGCCGCTTCTAGCTGTTTTGCCGAACGAAAATTGTATTGGATGTGCAAAATTAGGCGCATTTGACACAAATGTGTGATATTCGCCATTTTCGCCGCAAATATCCGCACCGCTTTCTGCGATACGCCCAGCAAGCTCTCTCGTAAGCCTTTGCCCTAAAAACTCCTCACCCAAAAACTTCGTATCAACAATTGTGATATTTGCTGTAAATCCGCTATCTATAATATCAAAAACAACTTCGTCCCGCCTTTTGCCCCATAACGGGAAAATGGACGCAATACCCACATTTTTGCAACGCTCGCTACACCACTGTTTATGCCCTTCAATATCAATATCCCCAAAAATACAAGCCTCTGCACCTTCCGCCTTTGCGTTTAGCAATGCTTTTTCAAAGTTAACAGAATATTCCTCACCACTGGTTTTTATCAACCAAATCGGCACACCTAACGAACGAGAAACATCCTCAAGCAAATCTTCAGACAAACCGTGAAAAAACGACCGACCCACATCTGTATTAAATGTGGTGATAAGAGCAATAGGTTCATAACCCGCCTGCATTACCTTATACAGCGAAAGTGCAGATTCCTTGCCACCGCTGTACGATACCACAAATTTCATTACACAACCCCCTTTTTACGCCTGCTAAAAAATACATAAGCAAAAAACGGCGCGCCGATAATAGCGGTAACTGCGCCAACAGGTAGCTCCACAGGTGCAGTAACAGTACGTGCAACAAGGTCAGCCAGCACCATAAATGTACCACCAACAACCGCCGACAGCGGTATCACAATTCTGTGCGCCGCCCCAAAAATTTTACGTACTATATGCGGTGCAACCAAATCCACAAAACCAATAATACCTACAAAGGCAATGGTACCGCCTGTTAAAGCGGCTGCTATTATTAATAGCGCAAGTTTTACACGCCTAATATTAACACCAATGCCCTGCGCTTGTTCTTCGCCAAAGGTCATTACATCCATTTCCATTTTAAATCGGTAAATCAGCACAATACCAACTGCCGCAATGGGCGTAAGTATCAACAAAGTATCCCAACCCTGTAACGAAAAACTGCCCATCTGCCACAAAACCATACGCTGTGTACCTTCACGAAACATAGCAAACAGCGTTGTTGTAATAGCATTTATAAACAGCGCAATCACCATACCTGTTAATATAATGGTGTGGTTTTCCATACGCACATCCATTTGTCGGGCTATAGCCATAACCAACAAAATAGTACCAAGCCCAAAAACAAAGCCCAATATAGGTAAAGTAAGCATCGAAGCAATGGGCAAGCTAACCCCCAAAAATATTACCAAAGAAGCACCAAAAGAAGCACCCGATGACACACCAAGCGTATAAGAAGATGCCAAAGGGTTGCGCAAAACAGACTGCATAACAGCACCGCTAACAGACAAAGCAGCACCAGCCACAAAAGCAAGCAAAGCTCGTGGCAACCGCAAAGACCATACAATGCCGTTTTGCGCCGGTGATATATGCTCGGCAAGCTCTAAGCCAAACAAATTATGCGCTACTATGCGCAAAACATCCAAAGGCGGTACAAAAACACTGCCTATGCCAATCGCCATAAGCAGTGCAATAACGCCAATTGCTATCGTTACAATTATCTTTGTTTTCATCTAAAATATTCGGGGAAAACCGCCTCCGCAATTTGCCGCAAAGCTATAACAATATTATGGCTAGAGCGGCTTGACGCATTTTCGGCTATACTAAATACATCCCCATTTTGTACCGCAGTTATAGCGTCAAAGCCAGGACGCTCTAATATCTCGGTAATAGGGTCGTCCATCCACTCTACATTTGTTAATATAACATCAGGATTAGCCGCCAACAATTGTTCGTCAGACACGCCAAGCCAACCATCGTGGTCTGCAAAAATATTTGTTGCGCCAACAATCTCAATCATTTCATTTAAAAATGTCCCCGTGCCTGTGCTAAACATCCAAGGTGCCGCCGAAATTTCAAAATAAACACTGCGTTCGGTGGTAATCCCAGCCGCTATGCTTGCTATCTCATCAATCTCTGCCTGCATATTTGCAATTATATCATCGCCCAAATTTGCCACACCCATAACGGACGCTATAAAACGAATATCTTCTTGAATTTCCGCAATGCTGGTGCTGGTTGGTATGTAAATAACACAAATACCCATATCCGACACAACACGCAATGGGTCTTCGCCACCACCACGGGACATTGCCGTGACAAAAACCACGTCGGGTTGTGCATTGATAATAAGCTCTGCATCCAAAGCCATCATATCAAGCACAGCATAACCTTCCACGCCTTCCACGCCAATAGAATTAAAGTCTGTGTAAATAATATTGCCGCCAAAACCAAGTGCCGCCAAAACCTCCGAATTAGACGGGCCTATAGAGATTATTGTGTTAATCTCGTCTGGCAAGGCGATGGGGTTTCCGTCACGGTCAAAATCTGGTCGGCTGACATTATTGCCAGCGCAAGCCGCAAACACAACTACTAGAACAACTGCAACAAATGCCAAAATACCTTTTTTCATATAAAACTCTCCTTTGTTAGGGTGTACCTTGCACCCGAAATAAAAAACCGCTTCGCAAAGCCAAAGCCACAAAGCGGAAAAACGCAATAAAATCACGTCGTTTCGCCCATAACCTGTGGGCTGTTACGAAAAAAATATGGCAGGTCTTCCGACTTAGGTTAATAGCACAAAATCTTACCTTCTCAAGCCAAGGCTCAATGGTATAAAAGATTTTGCTAACCAACACGGCAGCAGGACTGTTTGGGATTTACACCCAATTCCCTATTATCGCACGATTATCACCGCACGCACCATAAACTTAATATTTAATTGAAAACATCATATCATACCAAAAACAAACTGTCAAGATTTTTCTTGTCCTTCTTGCAATCTTTTTATAGTTATTTGCTATCCTTTAAATAAAACAAAAACTTCCTGCACATTAGGGGAAGTTTTTGTTTATCACTAAAAATCGTAAATAACGACCAAAATATTATTAGGGGTTACTACATAGTCAACAAAACCAAAGCCGTTGTTTTCCACAAACAATTCGTACGGAAGTAATAAAAATGGTAAATCATCAACCGTGTGAAGGATGTTTGCGCTGTCTGCAGCATATAGTATCAAAAAATGAAAGATGAAGTCATTCATATGAAAAAAGTTCTCTATACCATCTCTTATTAAGTCCCAATGAGCCGCCTTGTTATCTTGAAATCCATCAATTGCTAAATTAACTATAAAATCAAAATCTTCCAAGTAATCTTGCATAGGTCTACCTGACATAGTTAATAGCGGCATAATCCTATCGTGATATTCTTGTATATGACGCTCATCCGCTTCACTTGTGGCTTCACTAAGAGATATTTCTATAATTTCGTCATAGGTTTGTGCAAAAAACAACTTAGGAAGTTCAAATTCACTACTTTCATCACCGCAAGATGTTAATGCTACAATCAATCCAAACATTATTAGCAATTTAATCATTTTTTTGACCATAGAAGCCTCCATTTTTCATTGTTGAAATTAACAGCGACATCCAGAGGATGTCCACACCCCTAAAGTAGAACACCAAAACGAACCACCGGGCCAACAAGAAACTGGAGTGCCCGTTGGGCAAGGACAACGTTCTGGCACTGTAGGTCGTGCTGTTGTTGGTGTCGGAGTTGTAGTCGGCGGTCTAGTGCCACCATTCATATTATCACTAGGCGGGGCAGCATTAATACCAAACTCTGTATCATCAACGATAACTTCAAGATTAACATCGTTGTCAATACTATTAATGAGGTCTGCGTAAATAATAGCACCACCTGCAAGCATAATAGCAACTGCTATAATAACCGTTGCGATGAAATGTTTTCTTTTCATTTTTTCATCTCCTCTTTATTATGTATTATTTCGTCTAGTAAAATGCTTGGCCAAAACATTTTACACCTACAGTGGTTACCACTAAATACCATTATAATATATATATATATATATATATATATATATATATTGTCAAGTGTTTTTTGAAACTTTTTTAATTTTTATTTTCTCCTTGTTTTTCTAATTCTTCTTGCTCATCCTTCTTCTTCTGCTCTTCTTCATAACGCTTTTCATCTTCTTCCATATCTTTAATACGTTGGTTATCAGATAAAAATTGCTTTATAAACATATCAACCGCAAGCAAGATTATTATACCATATTCCATTGCGCTGACATATTGCTGAAATGCCGTTGTTGGCTCGATATACGGGCTATGCGTCATCAGCATAGAATATATCAGCATAAACACATAAAACATATACAATCCCGTTTTAAAAGAAACCAGCCCCGACTTTGGCAAAAGCAGTATCTTTAATATTTTTGTGAAAATATTTTTGTTTAAATATCTTCTAAAAAACATAAATTTCTTTAATATCCAATCCAAAAAAATCCAAAAAACTATTGTGCCTAAATTATAAATATATGCCGCTAAAACATCGCCGCCTTCGACCATTTCAAGCATATACGGCACCGTCATCCACGCATATATAGCACCCCAAAACGCCGCATAAAGACCATAGAACAAAATCCGTCCTATGGCCTTAATTTGTTAATAATGCTTTTGCCTAAATTATCCATTTAACTACTCCTTCGTTTGCAACAATTCCAGCGGAGTTTTATTGTTTATCAAAAATGCGCCAACAGCCGCACCAATTATTGCACCCGCAAAATACATTGCGGCAAGTATTAGCGGTGTAGCGGCGATAGCAGGCACGCCAATTACAAGAAGTGCCACAATACCAAGGACAACACCCGTTATTATGACAAGTATTTGCTCTGCCCCCAAGGTTAGCTGGGTCTTGCCATTGGTTTTGCCAAGCATACGCATTAACGCCGCATTTTTAGCATTTTGCAGCATTACAAGAAGCGACAAACCAACAGACAAAGCCGCTGCAACACCTATTGTAATTGGGTATAAAATGCGCATTAAAGAAAGATTTTGCTCCAAAGGCTCTATCACATTATACAGCTCACGGTCTGTCATAAACATATCTAGCGGCATAGCACCGCCTATAGACAGGCGGTTATGTGCAAGCTGACCTTCCATAAACTGCCTAAAACCTGCAAGCTCCCTGTTTCGTGATGTATCAATACTTGCACGTGCCGTTAGATAAGACAAGCCGTCCATATGAAGCCAGTCGGTTTCATCAAAATTAGGCGAGCTGTATGTATGATGACTAAGAGCGTCAAGCGGCATTATTGCAACATTGCGTATCGCTTCAAAACGGTTAATGGCACGGTTTAGCCCATCGTCATAAATGCCTATTATTTGGACAGGAAGCCAAGGGTCGCTTAAATATAGCGGCTGGGTAATGTCAATTTCTGACATATAAAGTATATTTGCAAAACGTAGCTGTACCAAGATTGGCGCAATAGCCTCGCCGTCAGTGAATATAAAATCATCTGCACTAAACCCATCCAAAAACTCAATTTCAATGTTTTCGCCAAGCGTTCCCAAAGCGTCGTCAAGGTCGGTGCGTGTATTTTCCCTCACAAAACCATCAAAGCTACTAACACCAACCACCATATCAGGTCTGCGTTGTCTTGCTGTAATACCCGACACCATTTCTTCAGGACCTATAAGACCCCAAGGCCATAGTGCTTCAAGATAAACATCACTAAAATAACTGCTCGCCATATAATGATTTAGCGTCTGCTGCGAAATAGGTGCGTGAGAAAGCCCCATCCAATCTACCCAATCTACCCACATACGCACCACTTCATCATCGCTTAACCCAAGCACAAGCTCTGCTTCAACAACGGTAGTGTCCCAAAGCCTTTCAATCTCGGCTTCTGTAAACTCTATCGTATGGTTAAGCCAGCCAAGCGAAACAATAAAAAACATAGCCAAAACCGCCACAAGCACCGATTTTATAGGGCTGCGGAAAATATGTTTTAATATATGCGAAAACACTGCTTTTTTCGCATTGCCTTTTTTCGTTGCAAGCGGCGAAAGGTCAAGGCTTTCATCACGCATTGCAAAACCTTCTACTGTGCCGTCGCCTGCCACAATATGTTTCTTCTTGCGGCGTTTTGTCCGCACGCCTTGCAATTGCTCTAACACAGGCTTGCCTGCCATAGCCATCCCAGCAACAATCAAACCACCAAAGGTAACCAGCAACATACCGCCTGCCATAACAAAAGGTTCGGCATTATGCCTGTCTAAACTTTCAAATTGTACCGCTTCACGTTCGTACCATCCGTGCAGTAAATCCACAGCATTTTCTGCCGTAATTTCAATGGTTTCTTCAACAACAAATTCTTCTAAACTACTAACAGCTTCCGTGGCTTGATTTATCGCAAAAAACCAAGCAAACACCGCACCAATAATTATTGCGGGTGTCCAAATAATAGCAACAGGTGTAAAAAGCTGACGCAAAGATTTGCCTGCTGGGGTCCCCAAAGCACGTGAAACCGCCACAGCAGACCGCCACTGCTTTAAATAAACAAACACAACCACCGAAAGTATTAAAAGCGCAACCACGCTAAATATTGCCACATTAACAATAATAGATGTGCGTATAGGGTCGGCGGCTGTTGCAAAACTATCAAAACCCGTTGGCATAAAGTTTATTCTAAAACCCAAATCTCGCATTTGGCTTTCATAATTACGTACAAAACGCTCTACATCACGTGGCGAATTTAATGTAAAATTAAACATACTGGCAAGTTGCGGCGCATTATCCCAACCAAAACCTTCAGGTATAAGCGATAGCGGTATGTACATTTCTGTATTTAAAAAGTTATGAGGGTCAACGCCCCTTGGCGTGTTCCAATATATTCCTACAATCTCAAGCTCTAGCCTATGCGATTGTACATTTTGCCAATCAGACCCATTTTCGGATGTTGCCCACCATCCCTGTGGGCTAGGGTGCCACCACGCTTCGTTGCCAATAGCCCAAGGTATACGACCTTCGCCTTCATTAATCCAACTTGGCATTGGCGCATTTTGCAAATCTATCGTCAACGTATCGCCAACACGCATACCACGGCGGGTTGCTATATGCATAGGCACAACCACAACGGGGTTTTGGTTTATATAATCGTCATATGTAAGCCAACGCCCTCCAGGTATCAATGCACCTGTAGCAAGGCGTGCCGAGCGTGTATCGGACATACGTGGTATGTTTTCCATATTCTGTGTGCCTATAACAAGCATAGACGATAGGTTATGACGCATTATTTCTATGTCGGGTGCAATTTGTGCCAAAATATCATTATATTCTGGGCTTGCTGTATTTACAAACCAAGTCAAATCATCATTTACGCGTATTAAATTCCGTTCGCCTTCTTCATTTTGAAACCATTCAGTTCTATCATCACCAATAAGCGGACGCAAAACTGCGGTTGGCATAAAATCCCTAACAACATTGCTTGCTCTAAATAAATATGTTTCACCCATTTGTAATTGATTAAGCGGGTGTAAGCCTGCTTCAAAAAGCTCTGTTTCTTCTTGATTTAACGTCAATTGTAATGTCATATTGCTTTGTAATGTAAGCGGCTGCCCACTGCCAGATACAACAACCGTACCTGCATCACGCATTTGCGTTCGGTCGCCTGCTATAACGGTTTGCACCTCGACAGCAATATTAACACGAGAACGCCCGTCGTCCCAGCGCATACTAATACCAACGCCGCTACGTAAATCCCCAGCCAAGCCCACAGCTGTACCTCTAATTATTGTCGCATAAAAATAATGTTGCATTGTATTAATAGGCAAACCCGCACTGTCAGGCATAAATAATGGCGACATAGGGTCAAGCTGTTGGCTGGATGTATTTATAACCCCATCCATAACGCCCTGTACAAAAACACGTCTGTCAATATCTGACACTAGCGGGCTGTTTTCTATAATTTCTATAGCTTGCGACACATCGTGCGCATTTGTAATATCCGTCGGTGCTATAGGTACCAAATTGCCAACGGCGTTATATCCGCTTTCTACATAACCTATTGCATCATTAACGATAACAAATTCGGTAACACGTGCCACGACAGCAAAAGATGCCGCAAGCATTAAAACCGCCAAAAGTATCGTTCGTACAGGTTGACGCAATACCGATTTCATAAATACGTTAATTTTCATTGTTATGCCTCCCTCGGTTTACGGATGGCTTAACCCAACCCGCATTCCCATATGATAAAACACAAAAAACCCTTCATCGATGTTTTTAACAGTATAACATCAAATAAAGGGAAACGCAATACTTCCAAATGTTAATTATTGTTACAAAAAGTATTACAATCATTACAGAAAATATGACAAATATTACAAAATACAACATTTTTGCTTACTGGTATTGCAAATTACCATCAATTAGCTTGTACCCATCCCACGATAATTCTATGGCTTGATTTTCTTTAAGAGCATATGCGGCAATGGCAAATCAATATAGGTTGGCGTATTATCATCACAATGAGCAGAAAAATAAGCCTTTAATAATCCAAGCCCACAAAATTGTGGGTCATTGATTTCGTCAACATTAAAATGAACCGCAAGCAAAGCACTGCCGGCACTCATACCTATATAAACTTTGTTTGCATATATAAATTCTTTAATTATTTTGTCAAAATCGACTTTCGTTACACGCTTGGCTAAATACGGCGTATTTCCACCTGTCAAGTAAATAACATCAAATTTCATAGCATCACTTGTCGTCAACGAACCATCAATGTCGTGTATTGTAATGTTGCTTGACAAAAACCCCATAGCCAATAACTCGTTTTTCAGTCTATTGGTTATTTCCTTTGCTTTTAATTCATCTTGCATTGACGCTGTTGGGATAAACAGCACAGTTGTTTCTGCAAAGGATTTTTGAAGCATAGCCCTAAATCTATTTATCAATAAATCTAAGGGTTTATCTAATTCATTATCATAATAAAAGCCCGAGTCTGTAAGCAGGACATTGCTCCAATTGGTATGTGATTGCATATTTATTCTCCCTAGTTTCGTATGTGGATTTATAGGATTTTTACCTACCATTCCACATTGCCATTATACCACACTTGTAGCTAACAAACAATCTCATCTTTTATTAAATTTTATATCCGCCATCAGGGTCAAAATCTTCAAATTCGGTCAATTGCCCGTCTGCGCCATAGGTTAGTCCTGCATATACATTGCCTTGCGGTTGGCTTGTTTTTTCATCCTCGGTTATATTTTCCCAAGCCGACATCAGCTCGGCGGCGATGTTTTTTGCGTGGTTTAATGCCTCGTTTTTTTCGTCATTATCCCGCAAAAAGCCAGCACGGATTAATGCGCCGTTAATATACATATACAAATCCGCCAAGTCGTATGAAAATTCAACACCCATATCAAGCGTTTCATATAAAACACCAACGCAATCCCTAGCTTTTTGCAATGCAACGGCTAAATTATCACTTTTTGCATTTGCGGAAATAGCTTCGTCAATACGTCCTAAAAGTAACTTATAGTTGATAATTGTAAGCTCTAGCGGGCTAGCGTTATTTACCATCTCATTTGTTATTTTATTTTCCAAAAACTTTGCCCCCTATCTTACAATCAAAAAGCGTTCTATACGGTTATATAACGCACGCTGGTTAAAAGTATCTAGCAAATCACGCAATTGCAATACATTGCCAAAAGGCTGGTCTTCACGATAGGCTATAATGCGCTGTATTATTTCATTGCTCATATTTGAATCAAGTGCTGATAATTCTTCAGAGGTTGCGGTGTTTATATTTGTGCGTAATGTCAGGTTATTGCGTACCACAAACGGTAGATTTTGAATGATAACAGGTAGATTAGTAGGTAACAACCAACCATTATTGCGTCCGTTGTGGTTTACAATCTGTTGTGCAGTAGCTTGCGGTACGCCGACAGAAACAAGTTGATTAACAGTTGCCCTATTAACATTAATGCGTACAGGTGTAGCAGGCATTTCGCCCACATATATAAATGGTTCGATATTAGATAGTGCAAAGTTTGTAGGCAAATGCGGTATTAGTTGTTGAATATTACCAAAATTACTTACATTATCTCGGTGGTTCATAATATTATTTGTTGTTGTGTTAATTTGTGCCGCCGTCATATTAAAACGCCCAAAAAGGCTTTCAATTTCGCTACGGGGGGCGGTGTTAATGTTGGTAAGCGCACGCATATTATCCGAAAGCGCATTTATATTAGCGATTGCAAAACTTGTATGCGCCAACAAATCCCCCGTATTGCGCAATGGCATAATATTGCGTTGTTGGATAATGGCATTGGCTTGCGCCGCAGTTGCACCAGCACGTGTTAATTGTGCTTGGCTGGCTGTGTTAATATTTGCTCTAAAGTTTGGGCGGCTAAAGTCTACTTCATAGACATCATCAACTGCTATAAAATGTTGAATATTGTTAAAAAGAGCTTGTGATATAAGGTTTCTGTCACGTAGTTGTTGTATATTTGTAAATGTGCCATTATCTACACGTGATGCTATAACACTGCGTGCCTGCGCTTGTGTCATACCAAGCGAAAGAAGCTCTAGCTCTACCGCAGTATTGATATTTGTATTAACACCCATTCTATGGCGGTTCTGCGAATACATTTCACGTGTAAAATTTGTTACAAATGAAATGTCTGCCAAGGTTTGGAAAACTGCCGAATTTCTGTGTGTAACTATGTTTTGTGCCACGGCGGTAGTTATGCCCAATTGTTGCACCATTTGCGCATTTGTTGCCGTGTTGATATTAATGCGGTCTGCCGAACGTATAATATGCGGACGACGCAAATCGTTTGCCCAATCCCCAAGCCCTGCTAATTGTGAAACAGATTGCGCCGCTTGAAACTGACTAAATAGCGAAGCGTGCGAATGATTTTCATTGGTCTGTGCATAGCCTGACAAAACAAGCTCTATATTAATATTGCGGCTCTGCAAAAAAACATAGCGCAAATTCCAACGACCAAAGCTACTAACGTTAGGGTCGGCAGAAAGCCCCACCATTTGCCCCATTATTTGGTTAGACAAAAATTCTATACTATTACCAGTATTGTTTGGCGCAACGCCAATAAGCCTTACCAAAGCCTCGCCATACGGCGTTTGCACTATGATAGAATCTACATCAATAATATCTATTACACGTCCCGATGTGCTTGTTGGTAGCTCGACAAAATTAGGCGTGAAAGATTGCCCAAAAACCGCAACGGGCATTAAAGCACCAACCAACATCAAAACAGCAAAAAAACCTGCGAGGCTTTTGTGTAATTTTTTTATCATAAAATCGGTTCCCCCTTTTTGGTGTTCGATTTTTTATATAACACAAATTTGCGCCCTATAACCTGCACTACTTCAGAATGTGTGCGTTCGCTAATAATCCTAGCCACTTCACGCACATCCTCGGCACAATTTTGCAAAAGGTCTATTTTAATAAGCTCGCGGGTTTCTAAAGCCTCACGTATGCCTTGTACAAGCTCTGGATTTAACCCATCTTTACCCAAATGAAATATAGCAGGCAATCCATTTGCCAACGAACGTAGTTTTGCCCTGTCTTTACTGTTTAACATAATTTTCTCCCTTGTTATCGTCATTTATCCAATAAAATTTATTGGGTTTTACGCTCTGTAAAAAACAACCCTATTGCGCCCTTCTTCTTTTGCTTTATAAAGTGCGTCGTCCGCATTTTTTATGGCTTTTTCGATAGAATCATCTATTACAGCAACACCGAAACTCGCAGATATGTCAAGATTAGCATCTGCAAATTTGAAAGAATGTTCGCATATTCTAAGCCTAAGGCGTTCGGTTGCTGCCGCTATGCCATCTTGATTTGAATTTGGCATATATATTATAAATTCTTCCCCGCCATAACGGGCAAGCAAATCATAAGGTCGAATTATTTCTTTCATACGTCTTGCAAGCTCAATAAGCACCTTATCGCCTGTTAAATGACCATATGTATCATTAACATTCTTAAAATGGTCTGCATCAATTAGTATAATATAGCACTTCTCGTTAAAACGATTTGACCTTTTTATGTCTGTTTGCACAATATCAGCAAAATATCGTCTATTATATACTCCGGTTAAAGGGTCGGTCTTTGCCAATATGTCAAGTTCGGCTCTTGTTTGCTTTAGTCTAAAATTATTTTGCGCAATAAACAGAACAAGAAGGCTAACAAAAAAGCCTGCAATAATAAGTATAATTACCTCGGGATAATTATACCATGAACGAGTTGTTAGTAGCCTTAAATGCCAATTAGCATTTAAAAATTGAATACGCTCTTCCACATATCTTGCATCTGCACTTGCGTCTTGTATGTTGCTATCCAATATTTGTCTTTCGCCTGTATCTGGATTAATCCTCCATAGCTCATATTCATACCCCTGTATTCTAAGTCTGCTAAGCTCTGCATTGTCCAATGCTTCAGGAAATCTTAATGTTACTGACACAAGCCCCCATAAATTTGTTCTTTCTGTATCCAAAAACACAGGCAATCTTCCCGCAAGAATCATATGTCCCTGCACCGCCATAAAAGGACCAGCCATAACCAGCTCACCCATCTCAAGTGCTTTTATGGCTTCAATATTGCCGCTTGATTCGTCGAAAAAGTTATGCCCTATCATAGAACTTACATCGTCGTGAGTAGAAAAAACGCTTGTAACTATACCGTCTGGCGCAATTAATATATTTGATATTGATGGGTCATCTACAATCAAAGCCGCAATTGCGTCAAAATCTTCGATATAACCATTACCTTGGCGAATTAAAGCAGCAAGTATTTCTGTTCTAAAAAATAGTCTAGAAAGGGCTTCTTGTATGCGCAGGCTTTTTTCCAATATAAATTGCTCTTGTTGCAGAGCTTCGCTTCGTTCTTTGTTGACAATAACAACACCAACCATAGATGAGCAAATTATTATCGAAATCAAAAACGACAACACCGCCATCCGCGATAAATTAGAAAAAAACTTTTTAACTTTCCTATCTTTCATAATCTATATATCTCCAGCCCTATGGGTAATATTCAAATTCAAGGTCATAAATGCGTACTGTATCGCCTTCGTTTATTCCCATACTTACTAATTCGGCGATAATGCCCTTGTCCTTTAAGTATTTTTGGAAGAAGGCGTTGCCTTTTTCGTTTTCGACATTAGTATAACCGACCATTTTTTCTACACCAACACCTTCGACGACAAAATAATCATCATCTAGTTTTGTAATGGTAAATGGCGTGCGTTCGTCAAAATTAGGCACGACTTCTTCAAAGTCTTCTTCAAATACAATATCATCTGGAGCTTCTTTTACAAGTTTATGAACCGTTGCCATCAACGTGTCCAAGCCTTGGTTGCTTGCGGCAGAAATTGGGAAAACGTACCAACCCATTTCATTGCAGTAGTCTTTTAGCTCTACAAAATTGTTTTCGCTTTCGGGTATGTCCATTTTATTTGCAGCAATCACCTGCGGTCTGCTTGCCAAATCTTTACAATATGTGTTTAGCTCATTATTTATTTTTTTAATGGCTTCTATAGGCTCTATCCCTTCTAATCCTGATGTATCGACTACGTGAATAAAGACCTTTGTACGCTCTACATGGCGCAAAAAGTCAATACCAAGCCCAATACCTTCAGAAGCACCTTCCACCAAACCGGGTATATCTGCCAGCACAAAATCATCACCGTAACTATTGCGTACTACGCCCAAATTGGGCGTTAGCGTGGTAAAATGATAATTAGCAATTTTTGGGTTAGCATTGGTAACCATTGACAAAAGTGTAGATTTGCCTACATTTGGCAAACCGACCAAACCAACATCCGCTAGGGTTTTAAGCTCTAACCAAACTTCGTATGACTTTGAATCTCTGCCACGCTCGGCATATCGTGGTGCTTGGCGGCTTGCTGTTGCAAAATGTTGGTTGCCACGCCCGCCACGCCCGCCTTTTATAAGCACACGCCGCTCGCCGTTTTGTGCCAAGTCTGCCATTATCTGACCACTTTCCACTTCACGCACAATTGTGCCTCGTGGCACATTTATTTCTATATGCTCGGCATTTTTTCCGCTACATTTATATTTGCCACCATTTTCACCATCAGCGGCAATAAAACTGCGCTTATAACGAAAATCTAAAAGCGTTGCCATATTATCATTAACAACAAAAATAACATCGCCGCCACGCCCGCCATCGCCGCCATCTGGTCCGCCATTTGGCACATACTTTTCTTTACGGAAAGATACATGCCCGTCGCCGCCTTTGCCGCCTGCTATTTTAATTTTTACTTTATCTACAAACATCAAAATCACTCCTAAATTATTTGCATTATACCACAAAAAAATTATGCTTGCAATACAAATAGAAATGTGTTATCATATTGTAATTAGTTTTGAAAGGAGTTGTCAAAATGCGTATCAAAATGGTGATTTGCGCTTAACTAAATAGGGTGCGACATATGCAAGTGTCTTTTTGTCGTACCGCAAACAACGCCTTTATTCGTATAAAATAATTTATTTTTTGGACGCGACCAAAGTCGTGTCCTTTTTGTTGTTTGCAAAAAATGTATTTTAAAATTTATTATGAGGTGGTAAAACTAAAAAAATTGAATATTGGAATAATTGCCCACGTTGACGCAGGCAAAACAACCCTAACAGAAAATATTTTACATCTTGGCGGGGTTGTAAAGGAAATTGGGCGTGTTGACAAAGGCAACACACAAACAGATAGTATGGCTGTAGAGCGCAGGCGTGGTATAAGCGTGCGTGCCGCCGTAACATCCTTCATCCACAACAGTGTGCAGTTTAATTTAATAGACACACCAGGACATGTGGATTTTGTGGCGGAGGTAGAGCGTGTTTTTTCTGTGTTAGATGGTGTGGTGCTTGTGGTATCTGCAAAGGAAGGTTTGCAGTCACAAACACGTGTGTTGATGGATACTATTGTATCGCTTGGTATGCCCTGTATCGTGTTTATTAACAAAATTGACCGTATGGGTGCAGAGCTAAAAAAGGTCTTTGCAGATGTGAAAGATTACATGGGTGGATGGCTTGTTAATGCAGAAGAAATGGATGACGAGCTTGCACAACTTGCCAAAGCGGGTCAGGTTTATCCTGCATTTTATGGCTCGGCGTTAAAAGGCGTTGGCGTTAAAGAGCTTTTGGACGCTATACCGCAATTTTTACCAGAAGCGGCACAAGAAGCAGATAAAGCCGTGTCGGGTGTTGTGTTTAAAATTGACAACAGTACACGTGAAAGATTAGCTTATGTACGGCTTTATCAAGGTCGTTTGCAATTACGTGATATGGTTGACCATAACGGCAAGCAAGAAAAAATAGTCCGCCTTGCAAGATTAGAAGGCAGTAAGGTTGTGCAATGCAATTTTGTAGAAGCGGGCGACATTACTGTTTTGTATTTAAAAGATTTAAAAGTCGGCAATGTAATAGGTGAACCCAATCAACATATGCGCAAAATACGGCTTGCCCGCCCCACATTAAGCGTTGAGGTGTTGCCTAATGAACCAGCACAAAAACGTATGCTGTACGAGTCTTTGGTGCAATTAGCAGACGAAGACCCGCTTTTGGATTTGTCAAACAACAAAAAAATGTCGGTGCATATGTTTGGTGAGGTGCAAATGGAAATTTTACACGAGCTTCTTTTTGAAAGATACGGTATTAGTGTACATTTTTCACAAAGCTCTACAATCTATATGGAAGTCCCGACAAAAATGTCATCTGCTGTAGCACCTATTTTTAAAAGCGGTATGCCATATGCGGCTGGCGTTGGTTTTCGTATAGAGCCTTTGTCTGTCGGAAGCGGTTTGCAGTACGTAACCGAAGTGTCTTTTGGCGATTTGGAAAAACCTTTTCAAAACGCAGTGCAGGAGGCGGTTTTTGAAACCTGCAAACACGGCGTTTACGGTTGGGAAATTACAGATGTAAAGATAATCTTCGATTATGCAGATTATCACAGCGTAAAATCTACACCATCTGATTTTAGAAACCTAACGCCGCTTGTGCTAATGGAAGCCTTTACAAATGCAGGTGTAACACTTCTTGAACCTTATTTGGATTTTGAACTGCAAGTGCCGCAAACATCTATAGCAAAAGCTATTTACGATTTGCAGTGTATGAAAGGGGAAATTGCCGAAACCATAAACGGTGATTTTATCCGCATAACAGGCATTATACCAAGCCATAATTGCAAAGGATACGGCGCAAAGATTGGTGGGTATACCGAAGGGCAGGGCATTTGGCTTACAAAATTCCACGGTTACCGTCCCACAGCATTTGCCGAGGATAAAGTTAATACAGACGAAGTTAATATTGCAACAAACAAAACAAAGTATATTTTATATAAAAGCGGAGGTGCGAAATGATTAAGTATACAGATAGTTTGGAAGGGATAAATGTCGATATGTTGCAGGGATTTTTTGTCGGCTGGCGGCGGGAAGTTTCGCAAGATGAGCATTTGCGACTTTTGCAAGGCAGTTATAAAATTTGGCTTGCAGTGGATGAAGATACCAATTGTGTTGTTGGATTTGTCAATGCTGTTTCTGATGGCGTATTATCGGCTTTTATTCCCCTTTTGGAAGTTTTGTCAAGCCACCACGGGCAAGGTGTTGGTAAAGAGCTTATGCAAAGGATATTGCAAAGCCTTGATGGAATGTATATGATAGATGCAATTTGCGACAACGACAAAGTCAGTTTTTATGAAAATGCAGGAATGACAAAAGGCGGCAACGCAATGTTAAAGCGCAATTGGGCTATATAACAAATATGGGATTTTTGCAAAAGAAGCAGAATACGAATTGCAGATGTTGTGCAGAGGGTTTTAATATATGCCGTCGTTATTCTGTGCGGAAATAGCGGTCATTAAAGTCTTGTATAAACTGCGATATTTCATCAAAAATGCCAAATGGTTGCATATCAAACAGCGAAGTTAGTATTGTTAAAATGTAGGGCGACGGTGCATAGATTATGCCCATATCGTGGAAAACGTCGTCCCAACCACCGTATTTTTGCGCAATGGGATAGCGAGCTGTAATCTTTGGCACATCCGAATTTAGCATAGAATATTGAAAATGCACTGCATATTCTGTTTCTGTTTCAAAATAATCGTTAATATTGCGCATTATTAATGCCGCTTCGCTGGCTGTCATCCTATGCCCGCTAATGCTTGGCACAAGCGACACATTGCCGCCTATGCTACGGTAAAAATCCCAATAGCTGGGTGTGTGGTTGCCATAAATCCTTTCCAGTATTTGGTGTGCGGTGTTATCAGAATACATTACCGAATACCGCAAAAGCTCCAAATGTGTAAACTGCCTTCCAAAACCGTATCTGCGCCAAATTTGACCTGTTCCTTCTCTCCGTTCGCCCTGTCGGTACGTGTGAATACGGTTGAGGTCTGCCAAACCTTGCTCTGCCAAATGATAAACATATAAAGCAAACGACGCTTTGTTAAGACTTGCAGAAAAATAATTAATACCATCGCGATGCCCAAAGCTAAAACCTGTATCAAGATTTTGATAATAAACCGAAACGGGATGAGGAAAGCTATTAAAAAAATCTTGCAAAATATCAATTGAAGGCCAAAAGGTAAGGTCAATCCAAACATTTCCGCTATCAGCGGAGATTAAATACCAATTACCATCGTTTTCGATATATTCAAAATCGCCGGGTCCTATTAGGTCTATATAATCACTGTTGGCGTTTGGGTATTCAAAAATCCCAATGGGGCGCGGCAAATTAACCACGGGCAAATTTGGTATAACTTCGGTATTATTTGGTATTTCGCCGCCACGGTTTGCATTGTCAACCACAAAAAAGCCTTCGTGAGAAAGCATAAAAAGAAACAACGCAAAAACAGCAATTAAGCCTATTGCGAGCATTATTATTGCGAATATTGATTGTTTTTTTGACACGGCTATTCTCCGTTAAATGTGGCAATTATGCCGTTATATAGCGCATTTGCTATACGCTGTTGATATGCGCCGTTTTGCAAATTTGCCAAGGCTTGTGGGTTTGTTTTAAAATCTATTTCGACAAACACAGCGGGTATGGTTAGCGTGTTAAGCACTTCAAGGTCGTTGCGGAATATTATGCCCCTATCACGTGTGCCTAATTCTGCTACAAGATGGCTTTGCATAGTATGCGCCAAAAGCCCGTTATCGGGATGTGCTATGGAATTAAACAATGTTTCTGTACCCGACACTTCTGGGTCATCAAATGCATTTGTATGTATGGATATGAAAATATCACCCATAGTATTACCTATTTCAGAACGGTCCGCTGGCGAAACAAATGTGTCTGTTGTACGTGTCATCACCGCTGTGATACCGCTGTCAGACCTTTCAAAAAGCTCATACAACCGCAAAGCAATTTCAAGCACAATGTGGCTTTCAAAAATTTCGGGATGTTCCGGCACAGGCGCACCGATGTCATTGCCGCCGTGTCCTGCGTCGATTATTACAATAGGTGTATCGAAGGCAGCACGTGGGTTGGAAATGCGTATGTAAGTAAAACCTGTGGTTTCGTCGACCTCTCGCTGTTCGTAAATTGGCAGGGTGTGTTGCAGGTTAATTGTGTTATTATGCGGGTTATATACAATGCTGGTTATTAGCCCTTCTGGGTCTATAATGCGGTAATTAGCCACCTGTACAAAATCTGCATTTGTATCTATGGTTTGCGGCGGAGCTTCAGCGGAGCTATCGTCGCTATCTCTGCCCAAATAATGCGACAGTAAAAATATAGCCGCAAAAGCCAATAAACCAATTAAAATCCAAAACCTGTTGTTAAAACGCCGCTTGTGTTTTTGCGGTCTTTGCTGTGGTTGTCTGTTTCTGTTATTGCTCACTATAAATCACTCCTCGACAATATTATACAATAAAATTTACGGCTTTTAAAGAGTAAATTTTTGTTGTATAATAGACCTGTTCTGAAACCTTGCCGCACAAATTTCTTGGCGTGGTAGGTGACAGAGTTTTTGCCCATTTGTGGGCAAAAAGCTCGAGAACCGTGCGCCAAAAGAAATTGTGTAAGGCAGTTTCAGAAC
>Ga0136643_10003357_pt1 | contig 21533 bp, 12 predicted proteins | sample TergutLab28metaG_FD_96883 | JGI IMG/M metagenome (GOLD analysis project Ga0136643, IMG submission 96883) | Labiotermes labralis P1 segment gut microbial communities from Petit-Saut dam, French Guiana - Lab288 P1 (version 3) (version 3) | ecosystem: Host-associated > Arthropoda: Insects >...
AGGCGTAGATGGGTGGATAATATTAGGATGGATCTCCAGGAGGTGGGATGTGGGTATATGGACTGGATTGGGCTGGCACAGGATACAGACAGGTGGCGGACGCTTGTGAGTGCGGTAATGAACCTTCGGGTTCCGTGATATGCGGGGAATTTCTTGACTAGCTGCAAACCAGTTAGCTTCTCAAGAAGTACTCTGCACCATGGAGTAAGTAAGTAAGTAAGTAAGACATGAAAGTGACACATGAAGCCGAAACATGTCGCTGATCACATAAGTAAGCTGAACTAAAATTACAGGGACATACGTAGGTCTTATTGTGTGTTTCGCAATGTTTTTAGTCTAAATGCTCATTCACTTATTAACTAAGAGAACAGGAATTTCTCGGTTGGACACCCTACTGACTCTGGGGTCAACCCAGACTCAGTAGGACATACGCAGAGCGAGTCTTTTCCCTAGACAGTACAGAGACTAATGGCGGCGTTAAAAAGCGACATAGTTATAACTTATTTTTTTCCTACGTGTTCAGTGCTTAAGGGACGGCGGTGGCACAGTGGTTAAGGTGCTGTGCTACAAAACGGAAGGTCGCTGGCTCGATTCCAGCTGGCGTCAGAGGATTTTTCATTGACGTAAAATCCTTCCGATCTCATTATGGCCCTGGGGTCTCTGGCCATTAACAGAAATGAATATCAGGAGTATTTCCTAGGGGTAAAGTCGGCCGGTGTGTAAGGCTGACAACCTACTAGCATCCTGTGCCGTTGACATGAAAATATGGGAACCTTAACTTCCTAGAACCCTGTGGGTCCCTCCGGGCCTGTAACGGGACTGCTTTACCTTTACCTTTACATTCAGTGCTGGATAATAAGAATATAAACTCAAGCAATAATTCAAGCATCTGCCAATTTGGAGTGTTATCAGAACACCGACTGTTATGACTAAAGGTTTTCGTGGTTTTCCTCCATCCCTCTACGAACATGCACGAGAAATGTTTTCAGTTAGGCCACAACTGTTTCCTTCATCAGCTTACCCAATTATAATTCTCTAGTATCCCCTCGTTTGACGGTAGATCTGAGTTAGTCACAGTGTCTTGAATTGAACTAAATGAAAAAATGAATTCAAATAGTAAATTAAGGGTGAAAATTCTAAGACACGATTAAAACATTCTGATCAGAACGAAAGGAAGAGATGTGTTCCGAAATGGTAATTACGAATTCTTATTACAAATTTCCTTGCTGCAAATCCCGATCTGGGGGACGTGTCCTTTCATAATGGCTAATATCGGTCTTCCTCAAACTTACATAAATAATCATCCTGTCATTTGATGCTGGACAACCTATTAAGTTGACAAAGTGTCGTTAAATAAATCAATAGATACTCTCATACACATGTAACGTGAGTGACAGCTTCATGAAGGTGTATTTAGGTACAGTGAGCGACACCACTGTTGAAACAGCAGCGATCAGTCGATCGTGGTTCTGACGCCAGTGAACTGAACATAATCACTACATTAGTATCAATCAGAGCGTGCAGCTTCGAGTGGAGAGTCGCTATACACTCAGCCACATCTCCAGTAACCTAACTGCTGTAATGTGGGCGTACAATGAAGTGTGTCAGTGCACAAAAATATACGTAGGTCTACTTGACCATTTATTTTTATAAGACTGTACCGTGGAAACTATCTGACAGGTCTAAATTTCCGACTGACTGGCTGAGCGACTGAATAGAAGGTGGACTGACTCTATGACTGACTGACTGACAGATTGTCCGAATGACTGAAAGACTGACTGAGTAACCTGCTAAGCAACTGTATGACGGTGAATGACTTGCTGGGCTGGTCTGACTAAAAGCTTACGTGTAGTAAATGAATCTGTAGTCACCCATTGGCTATTTAACACACAGAGAGGGTAAATTTTAATTTAGACTTCCCTGTGTCATTTTACTGAAAAAGGCATTGTACAGTACACCTTCCAATCACAACACAGTGTTATGTTCTATATTATGTTTAAAATACATATATATATATATATATATATATGCTGTATTGCACACACACACACACACACACACACACACACATATATATATATAATATATATATTCCTGCATAGCGGAATGTTTTATCGGTCGTTGTATAGCAATTGACGTCGTCCGCTCAACAGCGCGCAGGCCCACGTTAGGGTAAGAATCGCAAAATTGAAAGCTGCAGAGCAGGTGGCCTCATCCGTCACCACGCAGCAGTGCAGCTATGAGTGGGTTCCGCTTTAAGCGGTGCACCCGTGTAATGAACCAAAGGATAAATTATACACAGAGGTTCAAGGAATTTTTTCCACTCTAGGTCCCAAGGAAATGGAAAAAGTTTGCATCCCAGGTCATAAGACGTGTCGTCAATTTTTCCAGATATTTATGTGATACGGTGAAACGTCACACTGTGAATTAATAACGTATAATAAACGTGAGAGGGCACTATATTGAATACACATCGTATGTACATATTTTCATTTGTTTACAGACAAGCCTTGAATGATGCTGGAACTATTTCGACGACTGAAATATATATGGAGATGAACACGGTAACTCTTTTGCTTACAGTCTCTCACTGGCTGCATGACTTACGATCAGCCATATAAAAGTACATGAAACTGCTGTTTCCAAGAAAATTCCCTGCTAAGTCGACGTATTGTGTACGGCAAACTTCGAAGCTACACGTTTAAACTGATCGTAAATTAAAGTTATTTTCGTGTGTCTGTTGGTGACTGCAAAAATACAGGATCAACAGAATAAACAGGAGTTCAGTAAAATTCATTATCACTTGACAACTTACAAATGGGCAGCCTAGCCTTTTCTACATAATATTTGTCTAGAATTTCATTCCATCTAAAAATGAAAAGGGATTTACCTAATGCATAGAAACACATCCAAAAGAGATTTTTAACGACATATGGCCATTTTTAAAACTGTCAATTGCTCTGGAACCGAAGAATCAAACTACAGAATTCCGACGGTCTTTTTCCAAACCTTTTCGTCTTGTTATCAATAATTGGCATTGATTGAGCTACCTTTTCAGTATCCTACAGGCTGTACATTGCAAACTTTGTCTCTTCAGGATCTTAAAACACTTCTTAACTGAAGGTGGAATGGGGCTCCTGCACTTTCTTATACGTAGATAGAAGTTAAATTTGAGATTCTCATGGTTTTAGCTGTAAGGATTACTGCCTGCTGCGATGTTCCGCCGTATACTTTGGCATGTACGAATGGACGTTTCAATTGATTATTCACAGAACGTGATCATGGCGAGGAAGCAGATGCTTCCTAAACGTCGGTAATGACTTACCTGCGTACAGCGTCACCTCCCAGAGGACAATAAGCTAATGTAAGTTACAGTTGGAATCACAGGAATCTTGACAATAAAGTTACAGGGTGATTCACACTGAACGAAACCCAAATATTTGACAAAAGCTCATTAGTGATGTCACTGACTACCTTCCAAATACTCGCCAATTCCCGGACATTTGAAATCGATTCCAGCCTTGTGTCAGTCGCCTCGTTCATGCTAGGTGGCATTTTGCGGCAAACTTAATTTCCCGCACGTCCGTCACTGTCATACCGTAGCTGCGTCATGTCATGCACATTGCAGGATCGTGTGTATCTTATGCGAACGTGCTGGGTTACCGGCTCACACCACATGCCACAGACGGAATACAATGAAAAATCTGGTGGACCCAACGTGCCGACTATATCCACGACAGACAACTATGTTTCGTTCTATATGAATCACCCTGTATAAGCTCACCGTTCTACCGTATTCAAACCGGTGTTTACCACACAACAAGCCCCTTAAAAAATAATCTACAATAATTAGCTCATCTACTGAGACCCATGCCGGTCCCTGTGGCTTCGCGGTATAAGGCGTAGGTCTGTGGCCGCTCGCCTGCTAAGACTGTGGGTTCGAATCCCACTGGAGGCATGGATGTTTGTTGTGAGTGTTGTGTGTTGTCAGGTAGCGGTTTCTGCGACGAGCTGATCACTCGTCCAGAGGAGTCCTACCGATTGTGGTGCGTCGTTACGTGTGATCTAGAAACCTCGTGAATGAGGAGGCCATGGCCTACTTTGGGACTGTTGCGCAAAAAAAAATCTAACAAAACTGAGCTGTACATTAACAAATGGCCTCTAACAACGATTTGTGTGAGTAAAGATGGGTATAAATTTCTTTTTCGCACATTAAGGTTGAGAGAAGAAAATATGCTTATAAAACATGAAGCAACATTTAATATCATAATTATTTTCTTGGCGTTTAAAACAAAATAATGCAATATATATCTTTTTTGCTACAACTGTTTTCGCTAAGGTGCAAGACTATGGATCAAGAGACTCCTACCATTTTTATCATTCAACAGGTTTTGTTTACAACGCAGGTCCTTAATTTTCTCCTATTTCGCACGCTGCCAGTCACTTGGGAAATTCCTTTTCACGTGGATCGTCCGTTGGGAATTTCTCCTCTCACTCACGAGTCTAGAACTATTCTAGATGAAGAATAAGGAGAAAGGTGTTCAATCCCCGGAACAGGACTTTAAATCTCAAAACAACTCCCACTCCCTAAAATAACCTTTACCGCATAAAGGTACAACTGAATATATTTTACATTTAAAAGAGTCAAAAGCCTCTGAATATTCTTCGTCTGCCCTCTACGGATTAAGCCTAGGACTCTTACCACCTGATGGACATCTTAAGCATCTCCTTAAATTTCCTAGCGCAGGCGTGTAATATAAGAGGAAGTTGAAGGTGTCCGTCATTCGTCGTCCTGTTAAGATGACCTAGCGGCCTTACTCCTTAACCTTTTATTCTCTCATGTAAGTAATAAAGCTTTAGTTTCTTCCGTAACTTGTCATTTTTATCTGATTTACAGGGCTTACATTTTGTGGTAAGTCTCAACACTTTAATTATGGATGCTGGAAATTTTCTAACATTTCTTCTTCTTCTTCTAATTCAAAATTTATGCTCGTACAAAAGACTGATAACTACCCTCACTTTAATGACATAAAATGTGAACTTTTGTTTACCGCTGTCTTTACAAAACGAAGCATACAGATTTCGATACCTAGTCTTGAGAGGCTTTGTAGCTTTGTCAACCACAGTTCGTTGTTTTCTCAAACATGTGGCATATATTCATCATACCCACACCACAGACACTTTCATTTTCGCCGCCTCAAGCGCGCGCGAACACAGCGCCATGCGTTCAATGCAATCCTTCGGACGGCAAAGTGAGAAAACAGTGCTGGCGGTGGTCGGTTTGTTAGTCTACTGCCTGTCGGCACCTTGAGCGGATGTGTTGTGTTGTGTGGGAGTGTAGGCCGCTGGGAGCGCGTGGTGGAACATACAGTTCATTGTTGCGTGCATGCGCACTGAAAGGGACCTTATTAATTCAGAGCTCCTACGTGTTTTGCTGAGACAACACAAGTTCAGAAACTTCATGTGGTGAGTCAGCTTTGTTATTATGACCAACAGTGGGTTCATTGTATCGTGTTTATACCTACGGGAATTCAGACCAAAGCATTATGTATATAGATAGAGGCAGGTTACAGACTTGCCCGCTCACCTCTGTAAGTGGAACGATGTAAAGAATACTGTTCAGTTCAATCAGATTAAAGATGAAGAGTAACATTAATGACATAAACAGAATCTTAAACCTAGAATAAGAAATGTTGCCGACAAAAGTTGCAGACAAAATCAAAACACACAATTTGTGTTCAATAACTTCTGTTTTTCGAAAATCGCGCCCTGTATGAGAAAATGTAGGAGAATAATGTAAAGCCGGACAGGCCACAGATGACGTTGCGCATGCGCATTTCATGCTGGATAACTACGGCTACAGACACATACTCAGGTTGTGTAACAGGTACTGCTTTTTCCACTGCAACAATGGTTACACGAACCGCTTCACTGTTACATTCATACCTACTTGACCTGTCTTGTTATAATAAAAACAGTTGTATTTGGCCGCATTGTTTATAGAAAAATTTAGTTATTTTATGTTTGCCTTTTTCGAAAACTCCACCTGAACTAAGACAGCGGTACAGAACAAATCCTATTCGGCAACGAAACTTTGACACTGGAATCATTGTGTAACGGTCATTGCTGACCGTGTATGTTAAACGGCCGACATTTCGTTTACGAGTTTGACGCATAATGCGAGTGCAGTGCGTACGGGTCACCAACACACCATGATGACGAAACATTACATTATGGCGCCGACCCCTAATCCAGAGACAAGATCGTCTTGCTGTGCCTTACATAATTCAGAACCTGCATTCTTGTATGAAGAGTACACTGAAAGAAAATCCTGTCGGCTTGCCGTCTAGACACATTTGACTGACCTACAGCGTACTGCGGTCTCTTACAGTCGACGTAGGCCTATACCCTAGTCAGCAGAAAGACTTCGTAATAATCAGAAGGGAACATTTTAATCCCACTATCAAGCGTGCACTTGCTTTCATGCGCTATTTGCTAAATATTTTCTCCGTCTTTATTCATCTTTATATTCATCCAACTTGGAATTCCTTATTAATTCCACTTTATGTCTCTTCAGTTACCAGATATTTCGAGGCCGATCACTTTACGCGGGACATATATAGCACAGCGCTAACCTATCAAATCGCGGTCGCTATAAACGTCTCCAAAAAATTAAAAAAGAAGCATGGAACTCAGCGTGCGAGCCACCACACGCGATCAACGTGGCAGGAAGTCTATTTATTTGTAACATGAATTGCCAGCACCCTCTCCATTTCCTCGTACTCAAAGCTTATGTAGCCATTTACAGTGCTCTCCACTGGCAGTTACATTTGTTGTCTTCTTTCACAGTATATTTTTCTGCGCCAATGTTAATATTACTGAAAATAAATAACAAAGGCAGTGATAAATTACAACAGGGTTATTCAGGGAGGTTGTTTGTAAAAGAAAAAAAATATATATATGTTTTTTTGCTGTAACTGCACAATGGTATACTTTAAATTGGAACTGTGGGAGTTCTAAATCAAACTTCTTGACGCACCACGCTCTGCAGGGTGCCCGCGCGTGTGCATGTGTGTGTATGTATGTATGTATGTACGTGTATGCATATGTATGTATGTATATGTATGTATGTGTGTATGTATGTACGTATGTATGCATGTTATGTAGTTATGTATGTATGTGTGTGTTTATGTGTGTATGTATGTTATGCAATTATGTATGTATGTTATGTAATTATGTATGTATGTGTGTATGTATATGTATGTATGTACGTACGTATGTATGTTATCCATGCATGTATGTATGTACAGATATGCGTCGCTTAACGACGGGGTTACGTTCTGAGAAATGCGTCGTTAGGCCATTTCGTCGTAGTGCGAACGTGTACTTCACAAACCTAGATAGCAGTGTAGCCTACTACACACCTAGGCTATATGGTACAGCCTATTGCGCCTAAGCTGCAAACCTGTACAGCATGTTACTGTACTGAGTATTGTAGGCAATTGTAACACAATGGTGAGTATTATAATATAATATAATATATAGTGTAGTGTAGTATAGTATTGTATAGTATAGTGTAGTACAGTATAATATAATATAATATAATGGGACCACCGTCCATGCGGTCCGTCGTTGACCGAAATGTCGTTATACGGCTCATACCTGTTTGTATACATGAATGTGTATGTTTGTATTTGTAATTAATAGGGCAAGTGGTAGTGACTAGAATCATTTCAGAAGTAGCACATTTTAGTTCTTTTTATGTACTGGCGCCGTGCAAACGTTACATTAAACTGTAAAGATGCTGGAGAAAGGAAATGACGAAAGCCACGGCCAAAGCCCACCAAATGACAGAGGGTGATCAGTACTTGATGTACGAATTCATGGAAGGCATGTACACGTTAGTGATAGGTGGCCAATTTGATGACGATGTTATAGGTGCAAGATCCTCCTTCACGTGATGATGTCAAGCCGACAATCTCTCTGTTGACGAAACCCGAATGTTCCTTACCGATATCACCAAACTTTGACAAAATCGACATTTTGTTATAATCCTTATCACGAACTCCATTTTATTTGTTTTTGAAGGCAATGTGGGCCCCATAAAACAAACTCCTTATGAGTAAGTCGTGTCTGTATGTCCTTCCGCTTGATCTCGGCTGGCAAGCTGTCCTAAACATTACTAGGTTTATACTGTTTTAGTCTGAATCGGCATGTAAAGATAACATCGAAATTAATGATTTTAATGTAAGAATTTTCATTCAGTTGCAGAATGTAAGTAGAGTGGGACAGCTGATACGATACAGACTGAAGTTCCAGGTTTGATTCCCGACAAGACAGGGACATTTTAAATTTATGCTGCTGCGTCCATACAGGCAGTGGGTCCAACAAGCCACATCTGGACTGTTGTCCTAGAAATAAAGCAGCCAATTTGTGCAATGGACCTCTTTTGATCACCGAATGCCAAGGCTACGATTTCCCCGCAGAAATATCTAGGCTTCTCATGTCTCTTTTCTGTTGTATGGCGTAATTAAGCACAGGAAAAAACTTTGCACGAACGATATTTAGATTTTAGCAACATATAAAAACTACATGCCGTAAAATCATGTAGTACATCTCAAAGCAAAGTCATGTTTGTATGTTTACTATCTGTACAGCAGTAAGCCTCCAGTTGTACCTGAAATAGACACACATCAGTTATAATGAGGTAGGCAAGATCTTAGAACACACGTGTGGCGAACGTCTTTACCCCATCTGCACTACCGTCCGTTCATCGTTTCGGTAAGCAGTAATATGTGACACTTGCAACTTGCAACTGTAGGAACCCCCTATATTCAGTTACCCGGGAAAGTTTATTCAGCATATTCTCGCGTGTCTTCCTTACATGCAGACCGTCTCCTCCGCCTCCCATTAACCTGAGAATGCGCTATGTTGTGATGACAAGGAACAAACTCAGGATGGGATTAAGTGAGGATTACCAATATTTATTTAGTACTTAGTTCAAATTATCAACTGTCCGTTTCCCGTTTATAGATAATACACACAAGAGGGATCAGGTTCTATTATTCTTTTTATTAACGACATGTACTTTTGTTTGAAGTCCTTGAGGCATCGCCCGAAACTGACTGCGACGTAAACCTGGACAAAATGCACAGATTAGGCGTAATTCAAGGTACGCCTATTTAAACAGTTTTTAAATCACACTAAGTGCTTTTGTTAAGTAGAACGCGGAATTGTTTTGCGTAACTAACGCAAATTTGGATGGAACAGGCACAAAGAAACATGCGGGTCACTTAGTGCGATATAATGAGTGAGAAATGACAAGAGGTCAAGTTATCGATAGGCGTGTTATCGAACGCCACGTCGGGCTGATCGCATTACGTTGTTGTCGAGAGTTACAGCTTACAGAAGTCGTCATTGAGACTGATTAAACTGATTCGTTCTCTTTTTTCCTTAGCCTGTCTACACAAATATCCAGAGAGTACTTCATACTGGTACACGGCGAGATACGTGACCTGTAACACGCAAGGGGAAGAATGAAAAACAGAAAACTGAACGTACTCCATAACTGTAGATAGGAAGGTGATTTTATAAGGAATTTGATAGACACTACCGTTGAAGGGTGTGGACTGCATTCTTGTGGTTGAGAATAGCGAATCGCTGCTTACATCAGTGCAATACGGTAAAGAATATTCGGGTTTCTTAAGGTGATGGTAATTTCTTGACCAGCTGGGGTGGGAGACTATTACTTGCTAAGACGACGTTTGGTCCATGGCGTTGGTTGATGGTATTTATTCGTGAATTGCCTTATCAAAAAATGAAAACAAAGAAGGCAAAGTAAACATAATCGACAATGAGACGCGTTCACGTAAGCACTGCTACCCTGGAAAAGCAATAAGCATTAAATATTCTGATTGAGTGTCTGTAGACCTAGGTATCAGCATACAATGCGCCATATTGTTATTTGTTGTCCGAATCTACAATATTTTTCCACATTGTCTCATCAACGGCACGACTTTCGGAGAAAAGTTGTTGAACACAAAATGAGTTTCGATTTTCTCCACGACTTTTGTCTGAAATGTTTCCGATTTTAAGAACTGAGCGCTATGTGATAAAAAATGTGTACTGGTCTTCATGTAAAGTACCCGTTATTCTTGTCAGATTGTAATGAAACTCGAATTTTCACAGGAGATCTTCGAAAAAAACTCAAATATAAATTTCCACTTTAATCCGTCCAGTGGGAGCAGAGTTGTTCTTTGCGGAGGCACAGACATGACGAAGCTAACAGTCGGCTAAACCCTTTATTATCCAACTAATGCACAATATATAATATGTAGAAACAATTAAAACTATAAAATATTTAAAAGTGCTCCAACATGTTTCGGATCACAGTGGATCCGTCATCAGGAAGCCTTGTACAGTGCTCGGCTAAAAATGATTCTATCGTGTCCGTTGACATGGACGTGGTCGCTGTTATGGCAGCATATTCTGACCCATTGTGTGTGTGTGTATTTCACTGTATATGAAGGCATTGCCTTACGGAATGCTGCCATAATATCGACCTTGTCCATGTCAACGGACACGATAGAATCATTTTTGTAATTTTTAGCCAAACACTGTATAAGGCTCCCTGATGATGGATCGTCTGTGATCCGAAACATGTTGGAGCGCTTTTAAATATTTTATAATTTTAATTGTTTCTACATATTGTATATTGTGCATTAGTTGGATAATGAAGTGTTTAATTATCATTGATGCAGGGTGCAAACATGAAGACTAACAGTTGGTTTTCGCAATTTCGCGAACGCGCCTTTTAGAAGTAAAATAAGCACGGTGCTTATCTGAAGGTGATATCTTTTCGCACTTGGTATTAGGCACACCAGCCGTCCTTCTTAGACCAGTTACTAGCATCTGCGATGGTTCAGTTAAATTTGGTATACTGCTTATTGGCTATTGATTGCATACAGCTCTCTCCTAGGTCGGACAGTATACAATGAGACACGACTTGTGTGGATGGTGAATAAGGAAGAATGTTTGTTGAAGCAGTCGTGGCCTGTTTTAACACACGTTACTCACCTTCATGTTGAGAAACGGAGGAAGTTTCAGGGTCGGAATTCTCGCCCATGAATCAGATATGTTATTGCTGCTCAGCTACTTGTGGTGGTCAGTGTTGAACACATAATGCATTTTAATGAATCAGCTTTTTTTTTTACTAATTTGCGGTATATTTTTGCTGGCCCAGCCATTAACGAACCTCCCGATGCCCCCCTTTGGCAACGATCGAATCGACTTTTCGTGTTACGAGAACTCTTCCTCATACAGGAAAACCGAGTTATGGAGGTGTTATATTTACATACAGTGTGAGAGAACTGTGCCTGTGAAACGAAGGTCCAGTACATTATGTTTAGATTTTAAGTCCTACGAAATGTAATGACTTTGTCAACACAGCTGAACTGCCTTAAAACTGTTTACCAGCTCCAGTGAATTCCAGTCGAATTACAGGTCAATATCACCGTCTTCACAACCTAACTTCAAACACTGTTAAAACAAGACGCGGTCTCATTGATGATGTTACACAGCCTCAAATAAGAGGGCAGTAGAAGGCGAAACTGTTAATGTGCAAGCTAGGAATGCATATAGGTGGCGTAGGGGTATAGCTCCACTCATTCTTAATCTCAGAACTAGAAGCTGGTGAATGGTCATTTCCACGCCCCGCCAGTTAAAACCCGAGGAAAGATCCGTCGGTTAACATTGAATAGGAGGCTGGGCTGGGGTGGGCCCTGCCGGCAGTCGAAAGCCGGATCTTCTAGCCCACAAGCATAGTCGCTACACCGACTGTGCCATCCCGGATAATATTAATGCGTAAGCGGGTAAGAATTTTGGAGGAGAAGGTCGGTGTCTATGTTAAGCCACAATCTGGCATTGACCTGAATCTGAATAAAATTACGAACAGTTTCAGTCAGGATATACTGGATTCCGGCAGACAGTCAACACGCGTAGCTCCCAAAATCAACTGTCGACCGTCCCCACCGAAATGTGAAAGTGCACCTGTCACACTGTGCGTGGCTTACACATCAGTAGCTTGGTGTCATATAAAAGACCTGGATGTATTAATTATAATTAGCCTTGACCAAAGTCGACGACTGCGCAATTTTCTGATCTGAAGCTGGTACATATTGTTTACTGTGGACGGCTTTGATCTGCTGCCCCTTCCTGTTATTGGCACGTCCACAATATCTCAGAAGTGATCGGATAGACCTGTGTCTTCGACATCTTCCATTATTTAAAAAAGAAGCGCGTGAATCCCCTTTAAGATACAAAGTAACAGGAACAGCTTGTCAAAACCTGACTCAGAACATAAAATTCTAATGGCTAGATATTATTTTAAGACAGAACCACTCTGATGATCAACACTGTCTCTCTACACTTTTAAAACCATCGTCGCGGATTCCTGCAATATGAGAGACTGTCTTACCATCGAAGCCCATTCATGGTAGAACCAACACTGTGGCTGGCTGTCCAAGATGGCTTAGGCGAACAATCAACCAAGCCACATGCAGTGTTCTTGGAATAATTTGGAAAACCAAGATCAGTAGCTTTGAAAATGTATTTCAGTTTCTTATATTACACCTTTAACCTCAGCTGGAATTGAAGCAAGACGTCGGAACCTAAACTGTAACAGGCATCAGGTGACAGTCGGATCATTCTAACTTTGAAGCTCTGAACTGGAGTTTGTATTATGTGTTTACTCTTGTACAAACACTGCTGTTGAATCGACGCATTAAGTAGTGAGATAAGGAAACTAACTTGGAATGGTGTCGTGGATAAGTGCTCTTGTAAGTCGTTCTCTGCGGTATCTGTAAAAGGAGCAGCTTATGTTTTTATTTGTAGTGTAATAAAACGTTTTCACTTATACATTTTATCTCACAGGGTCATTGCAGAGGAATGGGAAGTTCTGGCATGTTATACTATTTCTTATAAACGGAGGAACAAACGAAGTGGCCAGTAACAACAGGGAGAGTCTTAGCGACCGCACATTTCGCGTTCCAGTCTTTTTCCCGACAACCCTGTTTAACTCCACTTTATGGATGGTAACAGTTATTATGACACGGATAATAAACACGGCTCGTAATGGTAGTAATAAGCCGAACTGTTGGATCTGAGATCATCATTCGAATCTCGCTTGGGGCATAAATGTTTTGACCCATATCAGTAGAAGCCTAGTGATAGTCCGAGTGGTCCTACCAAATTTGTTCGAGATTAAATACTGTATACCTTCCTATAATGATTCATTGCGTAAAAGCTGAAAAATGGCGAAGAGAACTACGATTATTACTGCTGCTACTACTTCTAATACTACTACTACTACTACTACTACTACTACTACTACTAGGTACATCCGTCGGCCGACAGGAGCCTCGATTTCTCCTCAATCAGCATCATTACGTATAAAAACAAATTTGCCGTGAGAATGGCAGTAACACGGGTCACGTTTCCAAGTACACTGGCGGCCCACACAATTCTTAAAATGTCCCTATTCGTTATAATGATAATGACACAGAATATAAAATGTTCCTAGATGTCAAATGTGACTGAAACAGGCACAGCACCGTTTGTCGTTTCTTTTTCTGTGGTGTACCTTCGCCAATCTCCGTTTTCTTATTACTACAGTAAAACCAACCAGATGCACCAATGTATCAAATTTATTTCATTTGGAATGACACTCTACATGTTTCGGACAGTCTTTCCGTCCATCATCAGGAGTTCAAGACTATACATACAGCAACAGGCATATGTCAAACAGTTACTGCTCTCTGCTTGCTAGCGGATACCGTCCGAAACGTATATAAATGTCATTCCAAATAAAATAAATTTGATACATTAGTGAATCTGATTCGTTTTACTATAGTAATATATTACGATGCACGGCCCCATGAAGGTCAAAAACTCCGTTTTCTTAGTAATATTAAGCGAACAATCGGCCCTCTTAACCCTGTCGTGTATACTTTGTCCCTTCTCTTCAAGTATTTCTCATGAACTCAGGACACACACAAGTGAGCCGGGAAGGCAGTTCACTGTACTGACAGGCTACAGATTGGATACCGTCATGTTAGATTCCAGGCAGTGATAGGCGTTTTACAGGCGTGTTCACAAAATTGCGAAAAGCGATTATTAGCTTCCTTGTGTCTGTTCGCATGGAATAACTTGGTTCTCGCTGGACGGATTTTCATGAAATTTGATATTTTAGGATTTTTCGAGACTCTGTAAAGAAAATTCAAATTTAATTAAAATCCGACAAGAATAACGGATACTTTGCATTACGACCTGTGTATATTTATAATAGCTCGCTGAATTCTTCTTAGGACGAGAAACTTTTCAGATAAAAGTAGAGAAAATCAAAACAAACACTTTGTGTTAATTTTTTTTCCGGAAAATCGTGGCGTTTATGAGATAATGTGAAAAATATCGTGCAGCCAGATAGGCCACGGATGACAATATAATATGGCGCAGAAAAGATGCGATTTTCATGCCGGATAGCTAATGCAAGAATATAGTCACACATAACAGTAAATACCTATTGCTTTTCCATGGCGACGGTCGTTACACGAACGCGCCTCAGTATTACGTTGTGCGTACATCGCCTGTGCAATCTTCCTAATCACGGCCAGACTGACTGAGATCGACCGAGATTCATCGACAGCAGATACTGGAACTTTACAGGGGGTGAAGCTATCGGGACATGAAATTAACCACCTGTTTCTGTCTAAATGTTGTGGTATTGTGCGTGGAGGTACGTTCTTTTTATGCCACCTTCGCTTGTTGGCTAGACTCAGAAACACGTTTTCCTTCCACAGAACGTAAGGCTAACACATGTAAATACCGACAGATTTAAAAGCCTCTGCCACGTGCATCGAATACCATGTTGTCATTCCTAAGTCCCGGTGTGAAGAGGATGGAACACGTTCAGTAGGTTTGTGGTGTATATATATACACACAAGTTTAACATGAAATTTGTGTGGAATGTGAGAGAAAAGGACTATCCACATAAACCATTTCGGGGCTTCGTGGCTGGTGGTAGCTGGCCAGGAAACATGTCAGCCGAAGGAACTCCAGCACAGAACAGTGGAAGGGTAATACCAAGTAAGGATCGCTACGAAGCTGCATTACAACCGTGGTTGTGGCTTTTGTGTACTTCGGACGAATGCACAAGAAGACGCGGGCTGTAAGCCCGGTGACACATAACCATGGAACACTATAGCAAGTAGGTCTGCTCTAATCCAGGCGGCGTCTATGTTGCATATGCACACGTACTTAATGATGAACATGATGAAGAGATACTAACGCTTTGCTGTAAGATTTTCTTTCAAACGCTATTAGTTTTTAAGGTGATATCAAAACTTTTCTGCCCTTCATTGGAATCAGGTTTATCACCGTGTTCACTCAATGCTGTCATTGGGAACCTCCCCTGAGCCAGCTGAAACCATCCCACAATTTCACGGTGTATATTTCCGAGATAAATTTGGTTATTAGCCTCCCTTCTACGTTTCGGTCGTAGAAATATCTCGCCTTGATCATTCCGACTCATTCTGTCCATCTCAGCCTGCTTAGTCTCTGTGACTGAAGTAGCTGAATCACACAAACTTTAGAGCTTTATATGTAAATTCTGCCGGTATATGTTGGGAGATTTCACTGATATACGTTTACTGCTGCCGGTCACGTGGGACGATTTGACAGTATGCGATCCTTTTGTTCACTTCGCAAAAGAAACAAGTAGAAGCACAGTTGCGTCAATGTGTGACAATAGAATCAAAGCTTCGAGTTCACAGTAAAGAGGTGCATTCAAGCAGTAAGCTGAATTTGTACACGAAACTCATACGTGAAGTGTCAAAGAACTACTTAACGGGAGTCTAACAGCTGTATTAATATCTGGCGCCATTTTCTTGTTTAAATGAACGCATTCAGTTGTACCGGAAGCAGTGTTTATGTAACAATAAACAGTGTTGTACAGTACAACGTCTTCACGGGACGTTAAGCTGACACTTAACATTCGGCAGATGTACAGCAGGAAACACATGCATTGCATGTCGACAATTACAAATGCTGTAAATGTCTGTGTGGATTGGGTGAGGTGAGTGTGTGCGTGTGCGTGTGTGTGTGTGGGAGAATTATAATTAGTGAATGGCATTTATTTAGTTGTGGGTTGGGAACAATACAGTAAGACTCTCCCTAATTAACTCAGTTTTTTACCGGAATTAGTGCAGTGAGTGAGGCAATGTGGATGACCGTGCTGCAAGCCAGCATTTGAAGTATGTATAATTGTACTTACTAAGGGTATAGTTCAATTTTATACCCGGACTAAAATTAAAAATCACTTAGTTTTGTTCTCCAGTCCTAGATGGATGGGCAATTGCAGCTGATTGCTTCATTGGTGGGCTGCTTGAAGAAGCGGTATGGAGTGCGCCCGATTGCACTTACTGTTCGTTTCGTAAACAAAACCAAGAATGAGTACAAATCTCTTTCGAAAATGATTTACTGTGCTGCTACGAATTAAGCACCGAGTCCACTAGATTGATTGATTGATTGATAAGGGATTTAAACTTTGCTGTTGGCACTGAATATTGAAGACTGGCAACATTCCGTAAACAGGCGAAACCTTTGGTTACATAAATAAATAGATAGATAGATAAATAAATAATCTGATGTTTATTGAACCGTGCATCACTGTGATAACTGAAGCCTAAAAAACCAACTAGATGCTACTTGATATGTTATTGTACTTCTTATAGGCTCAACATATTTCGAGCATTACTATGCCCATCATCAGGAGCTCGCGACTATGATGTTGATTACCAAATTGGTCATTTCGTTCTTGGTTTGCTGTGTGTTGGAGGTAAGGTGCAGTTAGGCTGGAGTAGTGTCCGGGCTGCAGGCTGGGCCTTCAACCCGGACACTACTCCAACATACAGCAGACCAAGAACGAAATGACCAATGTGGAAATCAACATCATAGTCGCGAGCTCCTGATGATGGGCATAGTAATGCTCGAAACATGTTGAGCCTATAAGAAGTACAATAATATATCAAGTGGCATCTAGTTGGTTTTTTATTCTTCAGTTAAATAGATAAATAAAGACATGCACACAATAATTAATAAATGTCGGCTCAGCTGCCAAGTTGGACAAACGTTCTGGCCATACATTTTTCCACAAGAGAAAGCTGTGATATTTGTTCCCCAACACCGTATTTACTGCCACATAACATACAAGGCATAAAATAGACCCTCTGTGCCTTTTAACGTACAGTGTTTATACAAGATATAATTTATTGCTGAAATGTACTGTCACACGTATATGAATAAACGAAGAACGAGAGCGGAATGTAATAACAAATATTGAAATACTTCTCCATTCGTCGCCCTTAATTGTTAATCTTTTGACGTCTAATGTCAACTATAGTGGTCGTACCGCACCGCTAACCTCTAGAGTTGCATTTTATATATTTATTCAACAAATATAGGTACTGAATATTTTAGACATGGTACATACTCTCCGTTTTTTTCTCTTCAAAATGCAGTTTGTTTCATAATTCTAACATATTTGGTTCCTGCGTTATTCACGTTTTATATACAGGGTGTGCTAAAATTAAAAAAATAATTACGGCGCCAAAAGGTTAATTAGTCATGGTACAGCAGATGACGGGGTTTCTGGGGCCCTCTGTAGATAATCCAGTGTATTTCTTTTATCGCCGCACCCACTAGGGCAGCTTCATTGAACAGAAAGCCTGCATCTGCTGGCATATCCCGTGACAGTCGCCTTACTCAGAACAGCGACAAAAGAAACGCACTCTTTAATATAATATTTTTAGAATACTATATCGCGTAATAACTGAATATCGCTATGACTCGGTCCATTGAATTAGTGGTATTTACTTCAAGCTAAATGGAATGTTTATACAGCAGCGCCTCCTCACCGAGGCTTCTTTTGTGATAAGGGGCTGCTCTACGTGGAGACTGTCTATAAAATAACAGACAGTCTGCATTGTACATCTTTCTCAATATGTATCTTGAGGTGTTTTGATGCAGTTACGCCCGATCGTGCTTTTCTCTATGAGCACATGGATTTGATATATAGATACTGCCGTTTTGTTTGAATAATGTTACTCCTACTGTATGCGGCCCTGAGAAGTTATGAAATACGCTTTGCCAAGGCCAACTTGCCTTCAACATTTCAACAGGTGCTGTTGTATTCAGCGATTAGTTGTTACAGAAATTGTCATCCTACACATTCTTTCGAATGAGCAGCAGTACAGTATATTTTTCCTTCGCTGTTCTGAAGTACAAAGAAATTATTTAGAACTCCAACTTTTCTGCTGGGGTCTGGATAACCTAGTGATTTTTGCTCAACAACTAAGAAATTAATTGACTATTGCAGACGAGCACAAAGTGTCATGTTTAGTAAATGTAACTTGCCCTTGCTTGAACATCGCATGGTTATTGCTGTAGTTAAGCAATATCTGGAATGGCTTTATCTCTACCTCACACTAATCATTTAATAAATTAATTTAATAAGTTATATAATTTATTTTAAGTTTTGATGAGGCTTACAGTTAGAGAATTTAATACTTTATACATTCATTTAAAATACCAACGCATGCACTTTGTCTTTAAAATATTGTAAAACCTTATTTGGTTAAAACACTTTAAAAACATTCATTAGTTTCCAACATGTTTCGGTTGCTATTTTTCAACCATCATCATGGAGCCTCAAAGTTCTGCTAAAGTTACTTATTTGCGTTATATATATATGGTGATAATGGTGTTGTGACAGCATGTCGTTTTATGTGGCTGATGTTTTCGGATATGTTATGACCGGTCCTCCCCTTGTCTATCAGGTATTTTAAATGAATGTAAATTGATTCAACATGCACGGTGAAAAATTAAGAATTTAATACTTTATTTTCTATGTTATGCGACTTTGGATAGTAACATTATGTGCCATGCAACATTTAATACGAAAACCCCTCATCGTATGCAACCACATTGCAGTGTTTCAATGCCATAAACAACTGAAAGTCATATGTACAGGATCAGTTCGAACGTTGGAATTAGGGCATAAGAATATAGAGTAGTGCATTTATGAATTGAGAATTTAGACCAAAATAAATCTGAAGTACGCGAAAGTGTACATAATGATTACAAACAGGAATTCTGTTAAAAGAACAGCATCATATATCGGCGATTGTTATAAGAAGCAATGCAAGAATGAGCTAAGTTACATGGCCTACACACTTGCCTAAAAACAGATTGATATTTCTTGACTGAAAAGCAACCACAGTGCTACAGAAAAAAATCCCCATTTTCAGAAATATTCAGGGTCGAGATGTCAACTGGATAAACACGGAAGACTGTCTTTGCATCAAGAGATAACTGCAGTCAAGCCACGTGAGTCAAATTTCATTCTAATAAGCAAAATAATTGAAGCTGAACATCCAGAGAAGAGGACAGCAATAGTAGGTCTAGGTGACTGTAATACAGATTCTGTGTTGAAAAGAATAATTGTACTGCAGAGCTGTTCAGTCGATTGGAACTTCACTGTTGTACCTGTATACACGTAGATGCTGAATGTGATCTCTGTTAGCACGAATATTCCTGACAATATCCAGACAACACAGCAGCTCGTCAAAAACGTTTTACTGGTGTTACATTCACACGGTGCAATAACTTGACATTCCTGGTGCTTCAGGTCATCATTTTAGGTAAGTGCGTAGATGTGGTCTGTAAAGTAACCCCAAAGAAACTGATTACGTAAGAATAATTGCGGACTGGAGAGTGTGTAGTATGTCACACAGCATTAATGATGGTAACGGACTGGAATAAGCAGAATGGTTACAGAAGAGTGGCAATATGGTGGACTGAAACATGAAAACTGCTTACATAATATTGGTAGTGGGTGGACTGGAGGATGCAGACTGTGTATAGAAATGGTAGTCGACTGGAGTATGCAGACTCTTTACAGAAGACTGGTAGTGGTAGTGGAGTGGACTGGAGTATGCCGACTGTTTACAGAATAGTGGTAGTGGTAGTGGTAGTGGAGTGGAGTGGACTGGACTGGATTATGCAGACTGTTTACAGAAGAGTGGTAGTGGTAGTGGTAATGGAGTGGAGTGGACTGGAGTATGCAGACTGTTTACAGAAGAATGGAAGTGGAGTGGAGTGGACTGGAGTATGCAGACTGTTTACAGAAGAATGGTAGTAGTAGTAGTGGAGTGGAGTACGCAGAATGTTTACAGAAGAGTGGTAGTTGTAGTGGTAGTGGTGTTGAGTGGAGTGGACTGGAGTATGCAGACTGTTTCAGAAGAGTGGTATTAGTGGTGGAGTGGAGTATGCAGACTGTTTACAGAAGAATGGTAGTGGTAGTGGAGTGGAATAAGCAGAATGTTTACAGAAGAGTGGTATTACTAGTAGTAGTAGTAGTAATGGAGTGGAGTATGCAGACTGTTTACAGAAGAATGGTATCGGAGTGGAGTGGACTGGAGTATGCAGACTGTTTACAGAAGATTGGTAGTGAAGTGGAGTGGACTGGAGTATGCAGACGGTTTACAGAAGAATGGTAGTAGTAGTGGAGTGGAGTACGCAGAATGTTTACAGAAGAATGGTAGTGGTAGTGGACTGGAGTATACAGACTCTTTACAGAGGGGTGGTAGTGGTAGTGGTAGTGGTAGTGGACTGTAGTATGCAGACTGTTTACAGAAGAATAGCAGTGGTAATGATAGCGGTAGTGGAGTGGAGTGGAGTATGCAGACTGTTTACAGAAGAGTAGTGGTAGTGGTAGTGGTGTTGAGTGGAGTGGACTGGAGTATGCAGACTGTTTCAAAAGAGTGGTATTAGTGGTGGAGTGGAGTATGCAGACTGTTTACAGAAGAATGGTAGTGCTAGTGGAGTGGAATAAGCAGAATGTTTACAGAAGAGTGGTATTACTAGTAGTAGTAGTAGTAGTAATGGAGTGGAGTATGCAGACTGTTTACAGAAGAATGGTATCGGAGTGGAGTGGACTGGAGTATGCAGACTGTTTACAAAAGAATGGTAGTGGAGTGGAGTGAACTGGAGTATGCAGACGTTTTACAGAAGAATGTTAGTAGTAGTGGAGTGGAGTACGCAGAATGTTTACAGAAGAGTGGTAGTGGTAGTGGTGTGGAGTGGACTGGAGTATGCATACCCTTTACAGAAGGCTGGTAGTGGAGTGGACTGGAGTATACAGGCTCTTTGCAGAGGGGTGGTAGTGGTAGTGGTAGCGGTAGTGGACTGTAGTATGCAGACTGTTTACAGAAGAGTAGCAGTGGTAATGGTAGTGGTAGTGGAGTGGAGTGGAGTGGAGTGGAGTATGCAGACTGTTTACAGAAGAGTGGTAGTGGTAGTGATAGTGGTAGTGGTGGTGAGTGGAGTGGACTGGAGTATGCAGACTGTATCAGAAGAGTGGTAGTGGTAGTGGTGTTGAGTGGAGTGGACTGGAATATTCAGACTATTTCAGAAGAGTG
>Ga0136643_10003359_pt1 | contig 21532 bp, 7 predicted proteins | sample TergutLab28metaG_FD_96883 | JGI IMG/M metagenome (GOLD analysis project Ga0136643, IMG submission 96883) | Labiotermes labralis P1 segment gut microbial communities from Petit-Saut dam, French Guiana - Lab288 P1 (version 3) (version 3) | ecosystem: Host-associated > Arthropoda: Insects >...
AAGCAGCATTGAAATTTGGAAGTGAAGCTTGGGTACTGAAGAAAAGAGAGGAACAATGTTTAGAAGCAGCACAGATGAAATTTTTGAGACACTTACTTGGAATAACAAAACTAGATAAAGAAATGAATCAGTGTATTATGGAAAAAACGGAGCACAGAACATGGTAAAGGAAATAAAACAGTGCCAGGAAAAGTGGATACAACATGTACAGAGGATGGACACAAATAGAATACCAAAACAACACTACAATATCAACCAAAAGGACTAAGGAACATAGGACGACCGAGTAAGAGATGGAGGGAACAACTTCATTTTGAGGATTAAGGAAAAGGAAACACGCCTAACCCTTCATAAACATGATGATGATGAATGGTGACGAAATACTGTGGTCATTGTAGAGAGGCGGGCAGAATTTGTACATTAATAATTTTGTAACTTAGTGATAGGCTGACCATCACGGTGGCCGCGATGTCTGAGGCGTAAGTCTGCAGCCATTTGATTGCTGGCATCGCGGGCTCGAATTCCATTGAGGGCATGGATGTTCGTCTTGTGTGTTCGTTGTGCGTAGAGTAGTGAGACGGGCTGTTCACTCATCCAAAGGAATTCTAGTGGGTGTGTGCGTCCAATATTGTGTGACCTAGAAACCTCAACAATGAGGCGGTCTAGACACCCTTTGCTTGGTTGCGTAACAGGAAAGTGCGGTGTGTTGTATGACATATAGCTTTGCATCTTGTCTAACCGATCCCTCTTACGCGAACGCTGTTACAACCAACATCAAAACTGTGCACAGTGCCGGTCTTTTAGACTTCAGCTTACAAATCCTTCAGTTGCCAATAATGTTTCATCTCATTAAAACTAAATTTTTGCATTTAAGACGCTATTCACTCAGCGTGGTGTCAAAGTTAAGATTTTTTTTGCGACCAACAGCCACTCTCTAGCTTTACATCACGCATAGATTTTTTCAGATTGTTTATTTTAAACCAAGCTTGAAAAAATAATATATATATATATATATATATATATATATATTTAATGATTGGTGTATAACAGAATATTAAGTTTTTGAGAGATGTAAATCTTAATTTTTTATCTGCAAAAAATAATTTGAAGCAAGGGTAAATAAATGCTATTCGGTGCGATGTTACCTCATCTCTGAGTAAATGCAGTTTTGCACTCTTGTAGGCTCTTAAAAAAACCGGCATGCTGTGTCTTACTGACGTTCGGAATATTTTTACAGTCGCTTGTAACGAAGTCTCTGCCACCTACACGTAATGACGTTTCAACATTTCTAAAAGAAGTGCGTAGGACGCATTTGTGAGCTTCACGGAGAAGAGTATGTGGATAACGATTTTCTTAATTTACGGTCATTTTATACTCTGGATGATTATTTTAATAGTATTAAGGTCCAGGATTTGGTTTTTCTTTATAAAGGTAATTATAGCTATTATTCCTGAGATTTGATGTTTTGTATTTTTTACTTTAGTTTGTCATTAACAAATTACGATTTCATTAACATATTTCTGTACTATGATACAAGCTTTTAAATGAGTAAATAAGTTGTTTTTGGTAATTTTGTTATAATTTGTTATATATTATTATATTATTGTATTTATGCTAAATTAAACGTGTTCGTTCTGAATATTGTATTTAAATTATTCTTTTTCTCTATGACACATTGATATAGCGTGTATATTTTTTATTTCTCTATTATTTTATGACACGCTATATTCATTATGTTTGTTAAACCTTACATGATTCCGATGAATATATAGTAAATGCATGAATGCATTGGTACTGATAGAATGTCTGGATATGTAATTGAATGTGAATATTTTGAAATATGATATACGAGGTCTCGATCTACACCTTTAAGAATTTAAGCACAAATAGAAATAGTTAATTATTGCTGAAAATACTTCTCTTTCCCAGTGACGCGAAATTCACCGGGTTGTTGTTTTTAAAAGTATCGTTTTATTTATAGTTATATTGGCCGGTCCCATAGTATGAAATGAAGAAACCCCAGCACGGAGAGTCTGGATTTGAAATAATAATCCTCCGAAATATGTAATAATTACTGGCTTGATGGGTGTACAAATATTAACTGCGTGCTGCTGGGAGACATTTTATTGATGGAAAGTGACGCGCTTAATTGGTCAATAAATAAATGTTTTGACTGTCCGTGTACGAAGATGATTTGATTGAATATCCTGCCATCAGTCAACGTAGTAAGTGAGTAAATTATCTGTCGGATATTGCAGACCGAGGACTCATGACGGATAATATAAAGCGAACCATTTTTTTCCATTCTCGGTCACATGGTGTCAAATTTGTTTTTAAATTCATTTTATATTATTACTCCATATTTTCGAGCATCCAGGACAGTGCACAGTACAATTCTCCTTTCCACTATGGTCCATACCTGAAGAAAGCTTTATTCAACTGCTCTGGCGATGATAGGAAGCTAGTACATGACAACGTCGCACATTACACTGCTGCTTCTCCATGACTTCATGATCATTTCACTTTAGCCCTTCAGTCCAAACCCATCTGCAGTAAACTGTCTTATAGCTTAAGCTCCAAATTTCAAATCAAATTGACTGAATTTATGTGGTTTTCCTCAAACTCCAAAGGAAAATTTCTTGATAGTTGCTCCAAATTGGAAATAATCACCCTGTGTAATAGGCACGTAAACGCAAAAGGTAGTAAAGAGGACTCGGTAGTTTCATTCATTCATCCATTCATCCATTCATCCACTAATCCATTCATTCATTCATTACGTTGCTTCTCTTGGGACAGGTCCATAGCCTCCTCCAAAGCAAGTTCTCCACACAATGCGATGTAGTGTTTCCTCTTTCAAGTTCCAGTATCTTCTCTTTTCCTTAAGGTCATCCAGTAGCTGCTTATGCCTTCCCATACGTTCTACCTCTTCCTTCAATAACGTGTTTTAGAAGGTAGTTTCTACAAATGATGTGACGTGGTGTGACCTGTCCAGTTAGCGTTCTGAAATTTATTTTATGTAAGATGTTGCTTTTCTCCTTGACTCTACGTAATACTTTTAATTTGTCATACTGATCTTCGTCTTTTTTCAGCGCCACATTTCAGAAAGTTGTATTTCCTTGAGTAAAAACATTGTTCAGCTGCATGGTTTGCAAATTCGAATTTTTCTGCAGTCCTCACCTTTGTTTATTACAGGCGCAACTCCAGTTTCTTTACGTCTTGTCTTAATCCTTTTAAGACGAAGTGTTTGGAAATTCACGTCGAGAAATGTACAAATCCACTGTTCGTGAAGCTAAGTGAGGAATGAATAAACTTACGAGTATTTTTTCAAATGTTAATATTTTACGGCGTTACGTAAATTTATGTGTGGTATATGATTTCATATGTACGAAAGTACAGTGAAGGTTAAAAATCTGTGGTCTACCTACGCGACACTATATACCTTCATAACGTGCAGCTTAATTAAGTGTAGGGAGAATGTAAACAGTACCTTATGTCACAGTCTGACAATTTGAATGCAGCTAAAGGCTTCTCGTGATATCACCCAAAGGTTACTCATCACTTTAAAAATATCACGTATTTTTCTTCGTACCAAACAGACCTCTGCTTTTTTTTAAATTCAAATTCCACAGAAATTTTCTCTGCCTTGCTTTTACTCCTCATGTTTTTACTACCGTTGATAAAATTAGGAGCCTGGTGTTTGATAGCTTTAGGCAAGGGGTTGTGCATGTGACTTTCAAGAGAAAATATAGCATGCTGGAACAAATACAGGTTCCGTGCAGCTCTGTCTACCCATACGTTGAAACGAATTTCTGGGTTGTTTCCGGGTTTTTATGCTGTAAAGCCATGTTAAAATTTATGTATAATTAAAGTCCTCTTTGTATTGCAAAACCAGGCATGTCATTTGTTTAAAGTTGTACACATCAGTCATTAACCCTCTTCTCTGGGCGTTATGTTCAGACTGCTGGAGGGAGCTGTTTCCAAAGTCTGGCGTGAAGGTATGTGTCATATACACGTTACACATTGAGCTACAGGGAGAAAGAACCAGTTCAGTATAATGGGGCTTTCTGCTGAACATACTGGTTCCGTTCGAAGTTTCACAGGTACGGCTTTCGTAAACGACGCGATTGAACTATGTAGCCACGTTTTCTCTAGTCAATAGATTGATGCAGGTAGAATGTCAGATCTCAACAAACCGTTTTATTTTCAACCTGACCCGCATCTCCTAGTCGGCGGTTTGATCAGTCGTTTTTCCATTTCTTGTCATTACAACCGGCTCTGATTTAGATGTGTTACATGTTCTGGCTCAGCAGAAGACCCTCGCAGAATAAGTCCACCGGGCTCACCGTCAGATATTTCGGCGTCTTATTTCATTTAAGTCAGAAGAACTTGTATGCTAACATTTTGCCCTTATCACGGCTTTGAGAAATATATGTGAAAAGTCTCTGAGTTCTATTTATTGGTCTTTAAAGTCATGGACATGGGGGGGGGGGATTCTAACTCTTTGAACTTCGCAGAGGGCCGAAAATTGTTCATTCTGTCCCTCAAATATTAGACGATTTTCGGAGAATGTTTTGAGAAAGCTACATCATTAAGCGTCCCATGTGTATCGTATTTTTAATTGTCTACATTGTGCATTACCATTTTAACGAGTTTCAACATTTCTGATGTGGGGTTTTCAAAAGTCAAAATGTGTTACTTATCGTGGAATTTTAATGAAATATCTTTGAATGACATTAGTATTTAATAAAGCTTTGTTTGTGTAGATTTGAACAGCACTGAAACACAGGAAATACAGCAGCCTGACAATTTTGTAGGCAACAATTGCTGTTCTCTTGAATAGGCTAATTACAAACATGCAGAGATTTTGAACTTTTCAAATGATGGAAATCTGTGCTAGCGGAGAATTTTCGTGGCGACAGGTCGTGCAGCTGTATATTTATAAATCTGGCTACTTTAAATTCAACTAGTGAATGGTGTTTAATTTTGAGTGGCCGCCATAATTATTTGATGGATTTTCATTGTACTTAGTTTCATGAAACAAGAAAATAGCTCTCAGATAAGGATAATTTAATATGTAGGAAAACAACTTATAAGGTAAGAAATAGTTTTAATTACCAATACATATTTGAACATCCCAGAAGAATTGAATCGTCAGCCCACTGCTGTGGGAACCTCAAATTTCGTATATAAGAAGGTTTAGCACATAGAAGGCTTGTATATTGACAGTTGCATTAATATAAGTTTGAGGACCGCGGTAGCAGGGCGATGAAGGTACTGTGCTACAAATCGGAAGGTCGCTGGTTCGATTCCAGATGGTGTCATTGGAATTTTTCATTGACATAATCCGTCCGATCGCACTATGATCCTGGGGTCGACTCAGCCTCTAACAGAAATGAGTACCAGAAGTAATTCCTGGGGGTAAAAGCGGCCGGTGCGTAAGGGCTGACAACCTTACCACCATCCTGGGCCATTGTCACGTAATCTGGGAACCTTAACTTCCTGGAACCCTCTGGGCACCTCGGGCCTGTAATGGGACTGATTTACCTTAAACTTTATTAATATAAGTTTAAAAGGTTGTGAAATTTTGTGGTACTTCGAAATGCATGTTGGTAGCGAAGTGACAAAAAAAATTGATGTTCAAGTTCTGTTGAGTAATAGGTAAATCCTTGCTTTTACATGGGTCGAAACAATGGGCAATAGAACAAGAGAGTAACACACAATGCAAATTGTAGCAATATTTTTCCGCAGTGCTACAACTCTTTATGGAAAGAAGATATTGTAAAAGAACTAGCAATAATAGATAGCAACATGGTAATAAAATAACTAACAGATTTTCCGGGCACATTGAAAAGAATGCATGGAAACCGAGTTCTGAATCTGCTGTGTTAGTAGGACCCAAAGAGCCAGGGACGTCGGACAGCAGATAGCAAGATTTTAATTTATATAACAGGACAAGGCATAGGGTGCAGTCAATAATGGTTATTATAAGGAATACTATCATTACAATAATTTCATATTTACTTGCAGCGTAAGAATTCAGGAGAGTTGCCATGCGCCATATAATTTTGGCGGTTGCAACAGCGTATTAAGAAATGGGGATATCAATGAATCTATCAGTTTGTTGAGGTGATTCTAAGAATTGACTACATTTCTGTAACCTGGCGGAAAGCGACCTGAGAAAAATTACACATTGGTCGCCTGCACGTTTCACAGTCTATGAACTTAGGCATTCGGGGCCATAGTGCTAACAGGAACGATTTCTAATTTACAGCCCTCCCTATAGTGCCTGGATTAACATATTTACGAATGTTCCAGTCTCATACAGTTGAGTATAAACAAGATAGGAAACGTACATATAAACGTAACGTTGAGGTGCGTTCGAGTAACCATTTTTGCCATGTAAAAGCAAGACGAATTATATATTCCGAATGTGTATCTGTAGCCTTTTGTTATCAAGCATACAAAGCGCATTCACCTTATTATGTTGTCATCCGTGGCTTGTCTAGCTATATCATACTTTCCGACGTTATCTCAGAAACGGCACGATTGTTGGAAAAAAGAGTTATTGAATATGAAATGTGTGTTTTGATTTCTTTACAACTTTTGTCTGATACAGTTAACATTATAAGAGCACTACAGCGAGATATTATCATGTACACAGGTCTTCATGCAAAGTAGCCGTTATTCTTGTCAGGTTGTAACGATACTTGAATTTTCTTGACAAATTTTCGAAGTAATTTCAAAAATGAAATTTCATGAAAATCCATCCAATGGTAGCGCGAGTTGTTCCATGCGGACGGACAGATGGACATGAAGATGGTAATAGTCGCTTTTCGCAATTTTGCGAAAGTTCCTAACAGGTACGTGACAAATGGCCTGACATCGCAGAGACATGTAGCTCAGTTCGTAATCCTTAACAAAACACAGCATAACTCAATTTACTTTCCAAAATGCTTATGCATTTGTATTCAGATACTGATGCAATCTGAAATTTTCTTTTGATACTCTGAACAAATTATTTATCCATAACGAAGTAGCTTCTGTTCAGAAGTTTTGAAACTCGGTCATCGTGTTTGCTTGTTCTGTCGTGGCAGGATTACGCAACGCTCTTCCCCCAACCATGTTTTTGTCGGAGACACGGATGTTGCGTGGGGAGTGAGTTTTATTAGAATTGGTGAAAAGGGGGCTGTTTCTGTACACTTTCAACGAACATAACAATTTTCGTTCCTTCCAGCTTGTTTGACCATGGATTAACTGTCGTCTCTTTCACTTCAGGACAATAGTAACGTCAGCAGAACAATGGTCCCTTAACTGATCCGGCTGGATGTAAATAGAACAGAATCTTTGTCAGTTGGCATAAAATACAACACTGCTGCCCAAATGGCGGTTCACAAGAACACTGAGTGAAGGTAGAACTGACTTCTGTGAAGAGCAACAAGTTCAACATTGTGCCTTTTCTTTACATTTTCAGAGTGATTAAATCGGTGTTGTTAAGGTTTCAAGACGTCAAAATAGTCTTTGGTCATCGGATTGGTTAGAAGTTTCAGTTAGCAGCATAAACCTTTTGGCGCCGGAATAATTTTTTTTAATTTTAGCACATCATGTATATAAAATGTGAATAACACAGGAACCAAATATGTTAGAATTATGAAACAAACTGCATTTTGAAGAGAAAAAGACGGAGAGTATATACCACGCTTAAAATATTCAGTACCTATATTTGTTGAATAAATATATAAAATGCAACTTTAGAGGCTAGAGGTGCGGTACGACCACTATAGTTGACATTAGGCGTCAAAAGGTTAATGATGAACTGAGAAAGAAAAGTTCGTGTTGTGTTTTCGTCCCAGCATCTGTCTAGAAAGGCGGAGGGGGCCAGCTAAAAACCAGAGTACTGGCGACCTCTGACCCGGAGATCGAAACCGGAACCGTCCAAATAACGGACAATGGGAACTAAAGTATACGCCATAAATGTGAAGGTAAAGTTCATCCTAGAACAGGACATAAGGTTTAGAGGGGGTAGAAAAGTAGGTCTACTGTTGCTTTAACCCCGGCGTTAGATGGGGCGGGTGGTTAGCGTCACGCCCCGGTTGGTTTACCCCCGGAAATGACCCGGTACCCATTGTACGGGAATATAGTTGGGCTTCAGGGTCGTTCGGGACGGGTGCGGAAAGTCTCGCCACCGGCATTCTATTTCCGGAGCGTCCAGCTCGTAGCGAATCGCTATACCGACTGAGCTATCCCGACCCTCAAGGTAGATACCAATCAAAATATTTGTCGAAGTAGCAGGCCGAGGAATATGACATGACACTGTGAAATATAAGATGTAATTATCATATTAAAATATTGTGACAAATAGAACTGATTCGGGATACAGCCAAGCGGCAGTTTTCGTAGTGACACTGATGATTATTAGATTTTCATAATTGTAAGGAATTCTTTTGAATAGGTGCAATATCTTGTACCTGATAGGAGGCTGTAAAATGTAGCTGGTACCAAAGGACTAAAATTTATGTGCCTCAGAATAGTGTCCAGTGATGAAATTTTGTTTATACAATAATGAACATTCAGATCCCACGGAAAGCGCGGAATTTCTCAACTAGCTGAAGAAATATCAGGTTTTCAAACAGGACTGATTTCCGAGGATCTAAATTTCTACAAATATGTCTGATTATATGGAAGCGGAATGGAGTTCGGAGGATTTTGTTAGAACGGATCTTACAGACATAGTTTTCCGGGACTTGATTCAATGGCTTAGATGCTTATCTAGAAGAATAATTGTCTTAGAGCTTGTAATACTAGACTTCATGTACGCTCACAGCTGGTTAATTGCATAGTTCACTGCGCTTTCCTGTATGCAGTATTATAAAAAGAAACACTTTATATGTTCGTGCGTGCTCATGGTAACATACTTTCTACTGTTTAACAGACATTATTTTGGAAGATATAACATTATATCAAAATAAGTAGAGAGATCGCCTGAAATGAATTGATGGAATGTTCCTTTGAATCACTTTCAGTATGCGCGTTGTGGACAGCGGGATTGTGGGACGACATGGAGAAGACAGAAGAAGAACACACTGAAATTTCAATAAACAGATCTTAAGACTTAAAACTTTATTTCTTTCATGGGGAAGACGATGATGAAACGAATTGTTTAACTGTAACAATTGAGAGATTGCAGGAATTTTAATCTCGTGATATCTTCGATAACGAAATAAACCTATGGGCCAGTGTTTTCAAAGCGAGATATGTCAAGTAAGAGCCATGTTTTTATGCTCTCAAATATTTCTTTATTAGACTCTATTGTGTTTCGTTTGTGTAAGGCTGGCTTGTGTAGAGCGTTTCCATGTGATAATTTTACGTACGCTCGCATACCTAATTGCCGGCGATGTTGTGTCACACGTTGTATTATTTTGTGGGTCTGTTGTCAACGTTTTCCTTTCCCACATATCATATGCATGATACTGCGCACATTTTGCATGGCTTAGTTGGCATTAATGTGGCACAACAATAGAAATTCCCTTTCTCTGACACTCCAGGGGGCGATTCTGGAGCTTAGATATTCCACCTTCCCGCAACTCCGTACCCCTCCGGCGGCTCAAACGAGGTCTCATTGCGAGATTTTCATTATTCAGAACTGCCTTGAAGCTACAGGATATTTCTGCAATGGAACTTGGACTAGTTCGAGAAAACTGGTCAGTTGTTTACTTAAAAAAAAAAAAAAGAGATGCAACGCGTTGTTTATTGACAATATGTTCAACTAATTATTGTTACTTGCGCTGCTCATGGTCAGCCCACCAAGAAGAAATTATAAAGGAAAATTTAAAAGTAGGAAAGTTTTAAATTTAGGAGTTAAACTCAGTAATGTGGAAAAGACACGCACATATGTGCACGTGCTTATAAACAGATGTACGGGCAGACATATATAATGCATGAATACCTGCTGCATTACATTATGTTCACAGAATATATGATTATTTACCAAAGTGGAGCACTCAGAAATTTCTATAAGGAAAAAAATAAACAATCAGGCCTATGCTTATAATGTATGTAACGTATTCACTGTATGTGCAAATATAACGCTGCATACTTCACGTTTCGACCGTCGGAAAAGTCTGCCCTCCTAAATACGTCAAATTGGAGGAGAAGAAACTTTTTTTTTTACCAGGCTTTGAAATAAAGAAATTTAATTTTATGTGTTCAAATTTTAATCGGTACATCCCGTCGTAAACTAACTAACTAACTAACCACCAACCAACCAACCAACTAACCAACAACTAACGAACGTACGAACGAAGGAACAAACAAACTAAATAATAAATATAGATACCACATACCTCACAGCCGGTACACAAATGTTTATTAAGATATAGACAACTTTTTGATGCCTCGGAAGCTTGGCCAATATAATGATTAGACCACGAATTTTACAAGTGGGAAATAGCTGTTAGATTTCTGGCAAGGAATTCCGTATACTAAATTACTTACTTACTTACTCCTGTTTGGGAAGATAACCGGTTCTCAGCTAGTCATGAAATTCCCCGCATTTTATGGAAACTGAAGTTTCATTGCCGCCTTCACCAGTGTCCGCCACCTGTCCTTATTAATGAGCCAGCTCGATCCAGTCCAAGCACCCACATCACACTTCCTGAATATCCATCTTAATATTATCCTTCCATCTACGTCTGCGTCTCCCAACTGGTCTCTTTCCATCAGGTTTCCCCACCAAAACCCTGTACACATCTCTTCTCTCCTCCATATGCACTACATGCCCCGCCCATCTAATTCTTCTGGATTTGATCTCCCGAACGATATTGGGTGAGGAGTACTAAAATTTTCTGGCAAGGACAAGAGATTTATTTCTTCTCCAAAACGTCCGACCGGCTCCGAAGGTCACCCAACCTCTTTATTCAATGGAGACTGGGATGTCTTTACCCCGAGTATAGAACGGCCTTGACGTGAGGTTAACCATTCACTTCCATCTTATACTGAGGTCACGAATGAGCGATGCTGTACATCCATCCCCCCCTCCCCCCATATCTTATTGGTGTGAACGGGAACAACTCGATCTTTACATTTCACGCATCTTGACTACTTCATGTTGGGGCACGTGAAGGACATGTTCTACCGGCAAACCTTGCCGGACAGAGAAGAACTCTGCAACGGATCATGGAGTCCGCTGATTGGATAAGGGGAAAGGAACACATTACTCGAAAGACAACACATTCTCTTTGACACGCGTAGATATGTGCATAGAGCAATATGGAGGTCATTTTGAACAGTAAAAAAGGTAAAGTGCACCCTTGTACAGGCACTGAGACTCTGCACAGGCCGTACGGCCCATGGAGGGAGTAGAGGTTTAGCTCTACTCTTTCTTTACCACGTCACTAGAAGGGGGTGAGGGGTCAGCGTCACGCCCCGGCCGCTATTTACCCCCAGGAAAGACCCGGTACCCATTGTAGAGGAGGCTGGGTGGGCCCCAGTGCCGGTCTGGACAGGTGCGGAAAATTTCGCCCCCACCGGCTTTCGATCCCCGGACAGTCCAGTCCGTAGCGAGTTGCTATACCGACTACGCTACCCGGCCCACATTTTTTGAAGTAGTCCTGATGAAAGTAACGTAAATACAATTTGACGTTTTTTATATCATGTAATCAGAATTGATGTTTTTCCTCAATACTGTAACTCGGTTACGTTCGCTAATATACCTAACCAGGTAATACAACTGAAAACTGATGTACTTCGTTTGTGGTACTGCCTGACACATAATTTTCTTGTGATATTATATAAGAAGTAAGGTAAAACTTAATTACTGCCTATTCTTTTGGTGGTGTTAAGACTTGATGTTTTTCTTTCTTTGTAGTGTTACTTCACACATAGATTTGTTTTTATTTGTATAGTATGAAATAAAAAATGTCCTATACAGTGTTCAGTTACAGACACGTAGTGGATGACAATGTTCATGGCGGTCTAACGTTTGATAATCACGAATAGGTTCATATGGGCATGTATTAATCAAAATGGTTCATGTAATAACATCGTGAAGTTTGGACCGCTCTGCGTGCGTGCCTATGTGTGTTTTGCATAGTACAGCGTTCACATTTCACGTCATGTCACAGAGATATCTGTCCACGTCTTTTTATACCGGGTTTGACGTTTCGATTATTTCTCGGTGTTTATTTTTTTATACGACTTTTTTATTTGGAACCGGCCATTTTTCAAATCCGCTACGCCCTAGTTGCTATTTCCATATGAATTAAGTCATTACGTATGAGGTGATGAGGCCTGATGCTCGTCACAGCGGTGACAAAGCCCGCCATGGCGTCTTGTGAGTTATTCACAGATATGCTAGTTTGGCAGTCTTTGCTACGTCAGCAAATAGTCGAAAGTGATTTAGCTGCAGACGTAATCATTCCGTCGCGTAATGTCACTTGTTCAAATAGGAGTTAGCCTTCGGTGGAAGGGAAAGCTTAATGATATAGTATTGAACATCGATTGGTAGTCTCAAAGTTGGCAGTAGTAGATTCAAGTACCCCAAAGGCTTCTTCGTCTACTTGAGCGTCCGATGTTCATGCTTACATCTGCTAGGAGTGGCGGAGCGTCCGGAACTAATCACAGATAAAAAAAAAAAGAATACAAAAGGCTGATGAGACGTAAGCACGGAACTGGAGCATAATTTGGTATAAATAAATGATGGGTAAATGTGGAGACAGTAAATATGTAAATGAACTGTGGACATGAGGTAATGCTGTAAACTGGTAGGACAAAGTTCTTTGTGAGGGACAACGTTAATTTTTTGTGGCAGGGAGACGAGATGGTTTTGGTGTGCTGGTGAAGCAGCAACCTACAGGTAAGGGTAGTGGTGACAAGACGGAGGTCGAAGTGTGCACGTTTGAGTAGAACATGAAGCTTAAAAGTAAACCTTGCTGAATCTTGTAAAGGATCACAAAGTTTCTGAAGATCCCGCTAACGTTCCTCATTAGTAATGCTTTCCTTTCCTCTTTGTTTCTTTCTGTTTATTTAGTTGTCTTTTGTTCTTATTTCATTACCTAGCACCTCTCCTCCTTATTTCCATTCCATTCACTCCCCTATTTCTTTTTCCTTCGTAGTACCCTTTTGCACAGGCACGTCAGGAATACCTGTACTACTTCGAATCTTGGCTGGGAACCCCTTGTTTTGTCTTGTTTATAGAGGGTAACGTAATTAATGAGTATTTTTTTGTGCCACTAAACGAAGAGTGCCGGTCCCAGTGGCCACGCCGTTAAGGCGTAGTTCTACGGCCGTTCGCCTGCTGAGATTGCGGGTTCGAATCTCACAGCGGGCATGGATGTTTGTCTGTTGTGAGTGTTGTATGTTGTTAGGTAGAGATTTCTGCGACGAACTGGTCATTCGTCTAGCGAGTCCTACCGACTGTGGTGCGTCGTTGTGTGTGATCTTGAAGCCTCGTGAATAAGGAGGCCCTGGCCCATTGGAGGCTGTCAAGCCAAAAACAAACAAACAAACAAACAAACGAAAAGCAATGTGCTTCAGTGACATACTCGGATTTTACTTCGCCTATTTAAGGACAAGTTTGCAGCGAACTTATCTCACGACATGAATATATATGGGGGAGTTGAGGTGCAGCGCCTCTTATTCTTAACCTCAAGACTGGATTGTGACGAATGATCAGCTTCACTCCATGGCCGCCTTACTCCCGGGGAAAGCGACTTCCGTACACATTGAATAGGAGGCTGGGTGGACCCCAAACTGTCCCTGGATCCTTATGAGGACAGAAATATCCCTTCCTGTACTGAGAACGGGGCCACATTTCCTCGACTGTCCAACCCGTAGCCTAGTCACTATACCGAATAAGCTAAGCTGGACCGAAGGCATGAAGCCAGAGGAGACCTTAAACCTAAGAATTTTGCAGTACATCGTTCGAAACTATACGTATCTGGGAACAAAAACAACAAAGACAAATACATTTAAGTCGGTCGCCTGTCATTGTGATAAGGTGCTTTATATTGTGAATGGAACAGGCTTTTACGGACAGCCGACCGGGGTTACGGATTGACTGCAGAAAGAGGAATAAAGTTAAATGATAAGAATGAAACTATGATTTTTGTTTGAAAATGGTATGTCATTTACGTGTGGTTGCTGAAAATACTTGATAAAAATTCTTGAGATACACCCTGTGACAATATTGTTTTTTCACTAACGGCCATGGAATAGAGCGAAAATCCTACCGCAAAAAACAACATATAAGTCCACAAAGAAACAAACACTAGGGCCATGCGATCCTTCAGAAGAGCTTAACGGAATTTGAAAACTGAAGCGAAGGGCTGCAAGGGGGAGGGAGTTTTGGAAGGGATTGAAAAAGAGAGGTGAAATAACTGGGGTGAAAAATGTCTCATGGCTTGGATTAAGTGGTGGTAGTTTGGGCGGTGCCTACAGGGAGTTGAATGATCAAACGTGGCACCGGCAGACCAGTTCTGACTCACCTGCACGCCCATACGTTTACTGTTGTCTTAAGGGCGATAGATCCTGCAGCATCAGTGCCGCTAATCCTAAGTCACCTCCTGTTCTCGCAGTCTATTTCTCTGTTGTACTCGTTTAGGTGTTCGTAAATACCGGTGACTACATTTTGTGCCGTGATGCCTAAATATCTGTGGGTTCTGTGTACTGAACTAGCTTGAGATCAGCCTTGTGGTGCCTAGAGTTTTGGAAACTTTTGCGTCACTACTGTTGTAGATCCATTAATATTACTCTCTTTTACACCTGTTCGTCTTCAAAGCAGATATTAACGACTGTCGAGTGCGAGTTTCAGCTTTGGTTCGGATTCTTATAATAAAACAAACTAGATGCACTAATTTCTCAAATTTGTTTTTGGAATAAAACTCTAGATGTTTCGGACATTTCCTCTGTCCATCATCAGGAATTTTTCATTGTACACACAGCAGTGGTGTATGTCAGACTGAAATTTCACAAATGGGTGTAATTACTAGTGTGTATACGTGCACATTGTAGTTAAAATTGTACAAAAGTGTTGTAGATAAAATTCTACCTTATGTAAAAATTAAAGTCACGATGTACGGTCACCCGAACGTCAAGTTCTTTTCTTATTCGTGAATTTTTGGGTACAGATAAAAGCCCACAGTTCAACTGCGCTCATTGATGTCATTCTATAGTTTATTCAGTACTTCCCAGAAAAGAATTTGACATGCATCCTGACTTGAACTTTTGTATAACATCGAATTTTATCTACAACACGTTTTACAATTTTAACTATAATGTACATTATGTACACTAGTAATTATACCCATATGTGAAATTTCAGTATGACATATACCATTCCTGTGTGTACAGTGAAAAATTCCTTATGATAGACAGAGAAACTGTACAACACATGTAGAGTTTTATTCCAAAAATAAATTTGAGAAATTAGTGCACCTGGTTGGTTTTGTTATAAGAATTTATCACGATGGACGGTCACCTGAAGGTCAAATTTGGTTCAGATGTCACACTATAATGCGCCCGTCATTGAGGAATTCAAAGCTGACTACATAAATTCGCATTTACATGATTAATATTAATATTCAGAGTTTTAAATATCTCACGTCTGTCTTACGTACACAATAAATTTGTTTCCTACTAAATAAAGATAAGTTATTTTATTTGCTTAATTAAGCGGACTTGGATCAGTAAAAAGTAAAGAGAGACGGACGAAATTTTGAAAGATATGTCACCGTCACGGCATATGGGAGCAGTTACAAATTATTTATAACAGAAATAAACTGATTGCTTATGCTGTATACAGCCACAAGGATGGTAAACTTGTATGAATTACTGAAATTTCTTTAAAAGAGCTATAGTGTAAGTTTCATTAACAGTCACAGAAGAAAATGGCTTTCATGCAGGAAAATACGTGAGTCTTTTCGAAAGAAAGAAATATGCGAGTAGGTCGAGATGAAAGCAGAAAGTGAAGGAACTATAAGGAACAACAAAAAACACAAGGAATTTGAGGAGGATGTGAAGTAATAATACCACGAATGTGCGAAGTAATAGGGATAGAAGATTGCGGTAAAAGAAATTATCTCCATAGTAAAATTCATTGGCTGTCTGTTAGCCCTGGAGAACAAAGTTCATGTGCGAAACACTTTTAAAGTATGCAGATGTGTATCTGTATGGGTGCAACGAACGTGTTTGAACGCGTATGTACGTAGTACGAGAACTCCTTACGGTTGTACTGTCTTTTGTAACGCTCACAACGAAGGAGCTGGTTGCGAGCAGTTAGTGTCATGCAGTGTGTAATTACGGTTGCATGAAGCTAACGGTTTGATTCCCGCTTGGCAAAGACGCAAAATGCGTTGACTGAGATATAAGCTGTCGCAATATTATAGTTATATTTGTGGAAACTCAGCATATATATTGAGCCTTTTACGTATCGGGAAAGAGAGCGCAGTTTCTTGCATCTGCAGTCTAAAGTTGCATGGAACCAACTGCTTGAAACAGGATTATTTTTACCGGTGTAACCGCCGCTGTACATAGGCGTTAATGGGTCTGACTAGTCGAATCTGAGTATGTTATCCCATCCTTGCTGAGGACTGCAAGTACAGAGAGAACACTTACGAGCAGGAGAGTTAATTGTCTCGTGGTGGTGGCGATGGTGGTGGCAGATCCTCCCCCATGTGTCGCCCAAGTATTCAGCCGGAAAAAAATCAAGCGGAGAGAAAGAAATCATTGGCGGTTCGACGTAGTTGGCAAGGGGTTACATCTGTCAAGCAGGAATGTAGACCCTAGCACAAAACTAATTGACTCATCAGGGGGTTCTCTGTATGCCCGGTGAAAGCAAAGAAGGTAAAGGTTAAGGGAGACCTGTAATTAATTAATTCGGCACGACGTCGTTACAGACTCTTGCGGAGCTGAGATCTCCTGAAATATATGAAAATTTTGTTCATGGTATTTTCTGTAGGATGTCAAAGAAAAAACGGCGATTGCAACGTACTTGGTTATTTATTTCTGGGCTATAAGTTTTTAACGCTTTGAAGCTAGTCACTGGAATATTTTTTAAACACAGATCATGAATTTGCATAGAAAGTCGGTTTGAAACGTTGCTCTTAAGTACAAATATGGTGGCAGTGAGAAACTTCCGAGTTTCTGTCTGGCAAACTTTTCGTAATTTGCACCAACGTAAACCATGCCCAGAAATCCGTCGACAAATTTTGTCTAACACCACGAAACCAGCGTTCTTTTTGAAAATGAGAAGAGAATGGACGCTGGCGTATTTGTAGTTAAGGGAGTCCCTCAAACTTAATATAACTGAGCTTCCTCACTGTGCACACAATTACCCGGTCGCCAGTATCTATTTTGAAAAAACAAATTAAGTACACACCCACAATGTTTTTTTAAGGTTCATTATAGTCTTCTTCTCCCGTGAATGACTAGGTCTTCCAAGTGGTCTCTTTCTATTAGGTTTTTCGATCAAATATTACGTTTAAAATTTCTTTAAAGCTCCTTTTAGGGTTTGAATTTCTAGATTCTCTTCCAGCGTTCAAGTTGGACGGTCACCACTTGTCTGTTGTGCGCGTGTATTTGCAACTACCTTCCATACCCCGGGACCCTGTCCCCCATGCGCAACACGAGGCTCAGTACTGCCTTGATGACAGGGTACCCAATTAACATGAATCACTTAGCGTTATAGCTTAATTGAGACTAGAGTTTCTAACGGTGAAATATTTGATATCTGACATCGTCTTGTTTGGTATATGTTTACGGACTTCTCAGAGGCATATGCCGCCTCATTCGTCTACCTGGTGACGACAGCAGCAAACTTGTCTTAAACGTCTGTATACCTGCCAAACTATACGGCGTCACATCTAAAAACCCGCCACTTTCAATGTTATTATTACTAATTTATAGTTGTTGCTAATAATAGAAACTTCTTCGAAGACATAATAATAACATTTTTCTTCGCCCAACTAAAAGAGGGATTAGTGACCCCCCCCCCCTCACACACACACATGTACGAATTCACGCGGTCAGTCTCTGTAGAGGTATCTTCTTTAATCCACTTTATATCAAGTGTGGCATAACGTTACAAAAACTATACGTGCTTTATAAATTCTGGAAGACCTACGTGTCAAGTGGTGATTATTATTAACAAATTTCTATTTGATTAGTTTCATTTAATAATTACTGCAACTTTAGACTGAGTTATTTGGGTAGGTGAAAGTAATTTCTATCACGGTTTGTGTGTGTGTGTGTGTGTGTGTGAGAGGGTTAGGTATGGAGAACATCAAGCCAATGTTACTTCTTTTCGCTGTGATATTACGTCACGTGCTGCATTTGAACCCTCATTACAAAGAATAAAACTCCACTGGGAGACACAGATAGAGAGAAGAGAAAAAAGTTTTCCGATTATTAGTGAAAGACTAATTGACTCAACCTCTATTTTTTATTCTTGTTCATTCTGAATGGAACATTTAGAGGACTAAACGTTCTTTCTGTTCCTCTTTCCACAACACCAGAACGATCAAAGGGCATGACTTGATGTCCTTCGAATTTTTATCCTACTTTAATTCGCCATTTTGAAACTGCTGCAAGAACCCAAAATCTAATGACGTTGCCTCTTTTCCTTTACGGTGCAATTTACAATATAAACCGTATTCAGTGGTCAGCTTTGCTGATAATGAAGGGCGATAGTTATTTATTCAAGACGTAAGTATCCATTAGCTGTGGTGTGTAAGCCTGGCGAATTACGAAGGTGTGCATTATTATTGCATTTGTTCAACGGATGAATGATATGTAATGTCGGAGGTTTTTAAGTCTAGGGTTCTTTCCGAGTAGTTGTGTTGAAGAAGTGACTAGTGCCACCGGACATAGGTACTCGTATTCTGGTTAGTCACTTGTAAGACCTAGACGTGTCTGAGAAGATAATACAAAATATTGGCTTGAGAAATAGTGACTGTAAATTTCGACTGTATTAGCTGGCTGAGGACGGACCAAGGAGGAGTTTGTGTGAAGATTTTTTTTCCATATTTCTTAAAAAGAGAGAATTTGTTGTTAACTACGAAACCATGTACTGCTCTGTGCAGCTGCCAGTACTTGCATGGATTTTGCTCTCAGTTACACGTAAAATGTAGAACGAAAATATTACTTCTTGTTGCAGTCGATCAGCTATATTTTCTGCTACAATCAGTCAGCTCTTATATACGCAGACTTCATTGTAAAATGGATGAGTTTACCTTGGCGGTTATTTCGAAGAACACTGCTTGTTTGTTTATAAAAGGGCATTGTTAGAGATACGTAACAATATTTCTCATACGGGTTTTAATGGATTTACATGGTATGGATCCGTAATCCAACCGCCGCTTTTGTGGGATTTAAACCAATTTCCTCTCCCGACTTCTTCTTTTTTTTAGAGGTTTAGAATTAAAGAGGAGCAGTAGGGAAATGGGAAAGGGGAGTGGGCAGTAAAGGATCTAATTACATCCTACAATGTATTTATGGCAACGTTTAATACAAATTTTTATATTGGCTCTTGCAGTCCGATGTTAGGGACCGTTTGAATAAATTGAATGTTAATAGTGGCTTATAATACGATCTTCCATATTCCAATAATAATAGCTAAAATATGTAGAAAGAGGTCGTTATTTTTCTATTTTTAAAGTATTTTATCTACTGAAATTCCGCATCTTTTAATATGTGCCCTACTTTTACAACGTTCCGTTATGGAGCCAGCTGTTTAGTGTCCACTTAAACGTCTTTTGATATTTAGTATGCGCTTTTGTACTTATCGTAGGTAGTTTTGTTTTGTTTAGGTTATTTAGGGGTTAATCGATCTTGTGATAAGTAAAAAAAAAATATTTCGTCAGGACCGACGTGAAAATTGCGTACTCTTCAGAACCATCTCGCACCACATGTCACCAAAGAACCAACAATGAACAAAATATTCTGTTTATAGAACAGTCCAGTGTTCTGATTCAAGAAATGTCCTCTGAAAATACCAATTACGCCAGAAGTAATCGCGAAAATTTGTTCTCCGGACACTTCTTTTTTTGTGACGTTAATACCCATTCCAGAAAATCATTCCAGATATTAAAGCGGATTCAAATATATGAAAATTTAAGAATATTTAAGAGCTGTGTGTGGAATGCGTGCCATTTATGTCTGGTAACTGTTATATGCGTAGAAAGGGACATGTTCGTTTATACATTGAAGTTGGGTGTGTGGGTGTTCCTCTAACATTAGAATTAAACTGTACCCTAGGGTAGCGTAGTAGAGTTTACGTAACCAGCTTCTGTCTGCGGTTTCGTATTTATGCGATACGGATATATCACCCGTCGGAGATTTATTCGTTTCCTTCTTGTTGCATTTAGGCGAAGCAAAAGCCACGAATCTCATTGCAGGTAACATAAGGACATTCCCGTTTTCATCATCCAATTCTGAGGTTCTTCTAACATAAGTGAAATCCAGGGTAGGAATTTAGGGAATGCCAATTATTTCAGTTTTGGCTTCTTATCAATTACATGGCATAAATTAGAGTATACCATGCTCCTTGCATGCTGGGAGCAAGTGAAAATGGGAAGAGGAGTAATAGTTTAGTACGCAGTGATTAGAGACTTGCGGGAGGGGGGGGGGGAATTTGCATCAAAATTTTTATCTTTGGGAATAATGATTTCCATCCTTCGCTTTCTTGCTTTGGAACTTTTACTTTCCTTCATGAACTTAAATTATACCTCGAATATTGCATGACTGTCAACACTGAATACCGAAACCTGAGAGTAGTCCTATGTGAAAGAATTCTGTTTTCCCAGGAGACTTATAAAGTTACTGACCTTCTTCATCCCACATGCAAATCAGTTTTTATAATGTTCTTGGTTACATTTTGTATCCTTAATTTTCGGGGCTACGAAGTATAGTGGTTCGATGCGCGAAATAAAGTTGCTCCTAAATTCCCACCGTCCTTATTTTCACGCCTTATGCTTCATCCTCACAGAGAGGGTTCTTGAGGATTTCTGTCGCCGCATTTATTATATATGATATGTAGAGAATCCCATTTCTAACCCCGATCAACGACTACTTGACCACCGAATCGGGTATATAAAAATCAAATCCTACTACCCGTTTCCAGATAAACCACAACATTACAAATGGTACACTTGACTAGGAGGCAGTGCTGCTCGTTCTTTCTAGAACAATCGAGCATTGCCCTTTTCATCTGTAGCGGGGAAAAACGCCAAGTTCTGTGATGTGTGGTCGAGTTTATTACAATCCTCTGGTTTATGACATCATGTACCACTGTTGCTCCCATACAGCAAAAAACATGGGTTGTCTTATGGAATCCGGCTGAACTTTCCGCGGTCGATAGAATTGAAGTTCATAACACACCACACACGTGGAAATGTTTGCAAGAAGTTTTTTTTAAAAGCAAGGGATTTAAATAACTCCCACTTCTAGCAACGTTGTTAGTCGTTTGGGAACTGGTTCCCCATGGCACGTACGCGGGGTAGAAAGGACTTTTCCCGGGAGACGTTTAATGTGTTTGTGGATA
>Ga0136643_10003360_pt1 | contig 21530 bp, 10 predicted proteins | sample TergutLab28metaG_FD_96883 | JGI IMG/M metagenome (GOLD analysis project Ga0136643, IMG submission 96883) | Labiotermes labralis P1 segment gut microbial communities from Petit-Saut dam, French Guiana - Lab288 P1 (version 3) (version 3) | ecosystem: Host-associated > Arthropoda: Insects >...
AATTTATTTAAATCAGCGATCAGGATACAATCTTATCCTATGAGCTAATGTGCGGACTGAAGGAAAGCTTTGCAATCCTCAGGGTGGTGGTGAGAGGTCGCGCCCAGCGGCTTGACCTCGGCTGTCTAAAGTATATCGGAGGGCCGAGTTCTCTTTAGTCTTCTGGGTTGGTTGGCATCAAGGAGCTGTTGTAATGTGGGGTTTGGATGAGTGACTAGTTTCCAGTTATGTCTGGCGTATCTGTCTGTTATAACGTCACGAACGAACGGGATCTTCAGGTCATCCTGTAGGGTGAGGTTTGTGACGTACCATGGGGCGTCAGTCATCATTCGAAGTATGGATGATGGGGCTTTCTGAAGGATGGCTTGACTTGCCTTGCTGGCGCACCCCCATATTTCAATCCCGTACGTCCATATAGGTTTTATGATGGATTTATACAGCAAGAGCTTATTTTCTAACGATAGAGGAGACTTCTTGCCAATCAGCCACTAGAGTTCTTTTACTTTTAGAGCCACTTGTTTTCGTTTCTTGACTATATGTTCCTTCCAGTTTAGTTTATGATCCAGGTGCATACCTAGATATTTGGTGGAAGTACCAACCGGTAGTTTAATGTCATTCATATAAACTGGGGGACATTGCCCCTTCCGAAGAGTGAAGGTAATCTGCACGGATTTTGCAGCATTGATTTTTTATCCTCCATTTGTGGAGCCATTCTTGAAGGAGGACCAAGTGGTCTTGTAAGTGAAAAACCAACTTGATGCACAACTTATTCTTAGTATGTTTCGTCAACCTCTACATGTTTCGGGCGTATCTAGACCCATCATCAGGAGGTACAACCGTATGTATACAACAGTTGGCACTTACTCTTCTTTTTAGATGACTGTCTGTTGTCCTGGTTGGATTGGCATCAAGTTGGTTTTTCTTTACACGATTAAGGACGCTATGTTTTGTAGTGGTGGTTGAATATCTTGTACAGAACGCCGCAGGCTGTCTGATAGACATAAGTTTTAAACTAGGCGGCGCCCATTGTTTCAGGCCTTAAAGAGATTTTTACTTCGTGCTCGTCATTTCGTCGTCTGAAGACGAAGGCGGCAGTAGCCATCATCAGAAGATAGGAATATTATCTTGTTTTTGTACCCTCTATCAGCATCAATTTTAGTATTATGCGCTAAAGTTGAATTTGTCATTTAATTGCAGCATTTTTGCTTTCGCGTCATTGCAGAACAGGCACAACGGTTTTAATTGTCAGGATATTAATTTTGTTTAGTAGTGCAATATTCAGTTCTTCAGCTACTGTAAATGTATAGGAAGACCATTTTTATAGCTGTTTTATTTTGTGAAGTTTGGGCACAATTTGCGTGGATTGTGTTCGTCTGAATACGAATCTCCGATCTTCTGTGCGATTTTTACAATTTTTTGTGCCACCTGCGGTGTAGATGTTTCCTGATTTTTTTTCCCGCGAGTTGCATTCTTTAAGGAGACCCTTTTAAAAGTTAGGATTGCATGGTTTTTGGACTTAATATTTGCATAGCATTCTTTACAAAACACAACGTTTCGAAAAATGGATCTATTACCGTCTTCAGGTGAAAAGGCGAGAGAGCTACCTCGTTACCTCGCCAGAGGACGGAAATCTACTTTCTGAAACTCTGCGTTTGTCTACAGTAACACAAGAAGGGCACGGTGAAAAGCTCAATTAATTCTAAACATAATATAGTCATTAAATATTCATTGAATGGGATAATATTTTATTGTTTTTATTATGCAAATTTTGTTTGTGCTACGTGCCTTTCGAGTATAAGGCGTTAATTTCGCTTGTGAATTATTTCTATCTCTGTTACTGTGGTTGAATTTGCTATTGCTAAGAACCTGGGTGTAATTCCTGTTTTTACTTTATACCGCACGGTGGTTCTTAATTCATGTTTTTCAAGTGTGGGATGGCAACCCTTGCTTCTTAATAGGTAGTAGCATCGGTTGAGTTGAACAAGTAAAAGGTAAAGCAGTCCCATTACAGGCCTGGAGTGGCCCAGACGGTTACAGGAAGTTAAGGTTCCCAGATTTCGTGACAACGGCACAGGATGATGGTAGGTTGTCAGCCTTACGCACCGGCCGCCTTTACCCCCCAGGAAATACTCCTGGTACTCATTTCTGTTAGAGGCTGAGTCGAACCCAGGGCCATGGTGCGATCGGAAGGATTTTATGTCAGTGAAAAAGTCACTGACACCAGGTGGGATCGAACCAGCAACCTTCCGATTTGTAGCACAGCACCTTAACTGCTGTGGTACCGCGGTCCCCGAGTTGAACAAGTAGTTATGTAAATGTCCTCATGCAAGGCATATAACTGCCTGCAGCGAACTCTTGTCAGGTGTTTGCATGTTTGTTCTGGTAGCAGTCTCCCAGTTTAGAGTACACGATAAGTACTGTTTACTGAGATGTCAGTGTTGTGGCTGCAGTCGTCAAGACGTGTCACTGCGTACACATTACTTAACAGTTAAGCGCCAGTTTACAGTGACGTGGGTCTTAGAGGCCCATAATTATACCCAGCCATAACCGAGAGGATTTACATGTAGGCTTATATTGTAAATAGTTGTGTCCTTAGATGTGCAGTGCTTACAGTTCCACATTAGTATGCAGTGAAATAACTATTAAGACATAATGACACCGAGAAGCGAAAAGGAGTTTCTCGTAGCCTGTTTGTCTTATGTTCGCCAGATGAATTTTACGAAGGAATCTTGAAACAGGTAATAAGAGTTCCCATTTCTTTCCATTTCACGATATGTAGTCATCCTTCCATCTAATTTCGCGTTAAATAATTATCGCAGTTGATTGAGCGTCTTAAAAAAATCTTACTAACCAAAAGTTATATTGCTTAGCTTTAGGACGGGCTACAGATTGAAGATTATGAATGTGTTGTTGGATAAAAGAGCTCCTAAAATTTAAATATACCGTGAGTGCTCTTCACAGTTGTTGTACTGCACTGTCTGTGCTTTCTGAACATGCTGTGTATAGGTACAGTAGGCATACAGTCAACTGTAGGAATGGGCAGCCGTACACAGAAAACACACAATTCATGTATTTTTGTCGTAATCTCAATCCGTTTCCGCGCGTCGACTTCTGTCAGCTACCTTCGATGTGTGTTTTGGGACTGTAATTGACCCATTAGCTATTGATGCGACTTGTTAGTCCTTCCGTTCATCACCCTCGCACGCGAAGTCATATCGCGTCCCTTCCCATCGCAGCTGCTAGGTCGATTAGTACGACGACTGAATAATTTGTAAACAGTTTAACCTATCGTTGTTGGTGAAGGAATGTATGGAATAGAGTGAGATGATACAGTGATACTCTGATGATTGAAGAGAACCTAAATTCAAGCATTAGAGCCGTTCTTCTACCGTAAATTGAAATATTCTTGTGGCAGTTACCTTCAGGGGCTGAGTAAAACCATGAGAAAGACATTTTATTTTTCAGGAAATTTAACCTGCATCTGGCTAGATGGCCTGAATCCTGAAATTCAAACTGAGACTACCCGATACTTTAATGGCATTCTGTGCTTTAGAAAAACCAACTGCCAACGACGCCGGTACATAGGAAGTGCGGCGGAATTATTGTGCGCTAATCTTATCGGCTGTGCGTCCCATTGTCTAGAGACGTCACGATTTATCGTGTCTCACTCTCACCTATCTGAGAGCTTTGACATTGATGGCATCATATGTGTAAGATAAGGCGAATAATGGCGCATGTGTTGAAATTAATTGCTGTTAAATTAAGTACTTCGTAGGATCCATATTACAATTCCTTCTGGTTGGAGGAGGAATTAATTTTATTTTCAGTTTTTCTTTTACGGTAAAAGGTAAAGGTCACTTTAGAACAGACCTGGAAGGCTCAGAGGGGGAATAGAGGTATAGGTTCTCTCTTTTTCGTCGGCACCAGATGGGGTGGATGTTCAACGCCACGCCTCGGCCGCCTTACACCCTGAAAGAGACCCGGTACGCATTTTCCAGGAGCCTGGGTGGGCCCGAAGGCCTGTCTGGACAAGGTCGGAAAATCTCGACCCCACCGGGATTCGATCCCTGGACCGTTCAGCCCGTAATGAGGTGCTGTACCGTCTATGCTATTCCATCCCACTTTTCTCGCATAGTAAGTTCCAAAAATTCTGTGTCTAACTGAAGTATTGTCTAATCAGGTACAGTGATTGATGTGTGACACGTAAATGTTAGAATGTTCACAGTGACACGTTGCGAACTCATTGTTCGAAGCAAGCGACTTTGACAGTAGACTTTGTCTGCCAGTTTAAGGTCTCGTTGGCACGTAACTTCAACCATTGCTTTGGAGACAATTGTTAAGCGTATTAGTGCACTCAGTTACGATGAAGATGTGTTCTTCTACTGAAGTGCTGGTAGTAGAAACGAGGTAATCCTTTATTTTCTCGGCAAGAACATGAGAGTAATTTAAATATGACTGAGTATGAAAGAGACTGATTAGAAACAGTTACGAAATGTTTTAACCAGGCGACCGGATGTTCCAACTAAAGTTCGACGGTTTCTCCCTAGTTCCGGTGTCACCCATGATAAAACCTTGAAGACTGTCAAATTGTATCCCGCTCGCCCATTTAACACGTTACACCGCTCATGACAAATACACGCTCACGCTTACTTGAAAATGCAGATACATGAAGATCAACCCTTTGCGTAACTTGTTCTTGAGGAACTGGCAGTGGAACTGGAACATGATGATTTGTTACCGCTTTCGTAAGAATTCGCTTCTGGTCCCTGTCCTGAGCCAGATGAATCAATTCCAAACCCTTGCCAATTGTTTTCAAGATACATTGTAATAATACCTTCCCACCTAGAACTGCTCTTTCAAGTGGTTCTGTCCCTCATGTTTTTAGCTTGACACTTCTATTCATTTCTTCGCTCTCTCATTTATAGTACTTGTCACAGCCATCTCATCCACCTCGCTTTGTCCCAACTAAATATATGGGTTGTCCGAAAAGCCGTTTTCCACCAGGGGTTCGGTGACAAGATTAAGTACTGACTTTTTCTGACCGTGCATCTCAGTATGTTTATCTCAGTATTTAAACAACTTGGTGCACAAAATTTGTTTCACAATAAGTGAAACAAATTTTGTGCATCAAGTTGGTTAAATACTGAGATAAAAAAAGTCTAAATACATTTTGTCATTTTGTTTTTATTTCGCTTACTGTAGAAACATATGAAGTCTTATGTCAAAATTCGACTGTGATGTCCGCTCAGTCCTCATTAGGTACCACAGACCCACGACATAGGATAACAAACAATAAGCATTGCTGTTTTTTTACAGGGTGTTTTAATAGCATGTGACGATTTTTAGGTAGCTGTTTTGATGAAACGTGTTGAATGCAAGGAACAAAGAAGTTGTAGATTATCAGTAGTAAATGCCATTTAATGTACGGTTTTATTTTTTTAAATTACATCTCCTAAGTCGTCCACCTGTCATGTATATTCCTGTAATTTTGATTGGAAATTAACCATAACTTCACAGCCTACGTTCACGAGTTGCTCTAATTTCGACTCTGACGTGCTCCTAAGTCTCATAATGTGCCACAAAGAATGTGATATTTAGAACTCAGATGTAACTGACGTACTGAGAAGTCTGGGTCATTATGTGGGCCTTCCTGCAGTTGCGTTCAGTGTCCGATCACGATTACAGGTATGTACGGCATACCAGGGAAACTATAAGAGATGTAATTTTTAAGAAGTACAAGACGAATAGCAAATGGTATTTTATTGCTGATACTCAGTAATTTTTGGTGTTTCTTATACTCAGTCACTTCATCAAAACAACGATCTGAAAATCGTCACGTTCTCTTGCTTTATCCTATACATTGTCCATCATATTTTTCTTTCAAACATCGTTTAGGAAACTGGATTTATTTCTGCCACTGTGCTTAAGGTGGAAAGTTCGTGCTTAATTGGATCTGTTAGAGTTTGTCCAGTCATTCAGTTAGTTAGTCCAAGAAGGTTTATTTATATTTGACCGTGTCGAATCACATTCCAGTGTACTCGGTCTTGTAGCATGTAATTGACATAGAAATTAGTTGTCACTCCGAAGATGTAACGACCTGCACTCTATGCGCCGGTGTACACAATTAATGTTGTTCTTTCTTTTGTTTCAGGTTTCACTTCGGCGTTCGACGCATGGCCAAGTTTCGCTTTTCGTGACGGAATTCTTTATGTGACGGAATATTTTATTTTTTGGTGGTCTTTGTAGTTATAAGTTAACGCAGTTATATATGGATTTTATATGTAACGATCCTAGTGCGGAAATACCTCCGAAAGAAACGATAACACCAATAACATGAGCTCATCTGGACTACCGAAACCTTCAGGGTTGAAACCCCCCTCCAAAATCAGCAGGCCATGTACGGTAACGCCAAAACCAAGTCTTCCATTAGCCGCTACTCCCTCTGCCAGAGCCAGTAAGTACCTATTGGTATATTAGGTCTCTAGTTCCGTTTTCAGACGAGACATTAGATGCATCTTTGTAGCATGTTCACCATATGGCATGTGAATGTGTGATTTTTGGCGGTTTTTTGTGTGTTGCAATTAATTTTTTTTAATGTATTCGTCGATATACAAGCCACCACTTTACGAGTTTGACACAGTACGCAGCTCCGACCGGACCCACCATGCGACTGAGACTGCCGCGTTCTGCAGAATGTACCTTAATGACGTATTCTTGTCTTTGGTTTCGTTGATCAGACTCTTACATGAGTTGTTGTTGTTTGTGATTTTTCAGTGTTTAATTAATGTCCAGCTTCTTTTAGTACTAAAACCTGGAGTAATAAATGCAGCGGCGGATTTACCGTGAAGTTAATGAAACTTAAGCTTCAGGACCCCTCACTTGCAGGGGCCCCTTCCAAGGCTCTGGGAGGGGCCCCAGTAATACCATAGAAATTTCCTGAAATCGTATTAGCTCCTGTGTAGAAGAAGCTTGATAGAGGTTTTCCTAAATTTGACAGCAGTCCTAAAAATTTACATAACATTAGCAGTAACGATTTATGAACCTGAAAGAAACTCTTCTAAACTATGAGTAACAAAGAAAACAAATTTCGATCGATCATGCAAGACGAAAGACTGAACTATCTTCCTGTTCTGTCTGTAGAAAACGGTATTACAAAATCGTTGTCCTTTGAAGAGGCGATCAAAGAATATGCAACCAAAATATGTAGGAAAAAAGTGTTATATATGTGTGTGTCAGGCAGTTACTTGATAAAAATATTATGTTATTTTTCTGTATTTTGTGATGCTTGTGGTATTTTTCAGCTTTCTTAAATTGTGGTTTGCTGTGATTTCTTTTCTCATTCTAAATATATTCATTTTCGTACGTAATTTCGTATTCGTAGCTTTGTCTTCTTTTTCTCCAAAAGGGCCCCAAAAGTTGTATAAGCTTCAGGCCCACGAAACCCTATTGGATCCGCCCGTGAATATATGATAGTACCGTGCACAACATAATACGTTTTGTCTTTCAGATTCTTTTAGTTGTGTAAGCCTCTTATCACCGGAACGGGTGCTTTGAAATTCTTTGATTTTCATTGTAACAGAATGCAGTCCTAAATGTTGCCGATGCGTGTTTGTGAATATTCACGTACACACTCACCTTTATATGTCATTCACATACTCTGTAATCTTACGCATCTGCCTGTGCTCCTGGAGTTACGTAATTTTGTTCCATTCTGTAGTCAGTCTAGAGCTACGAAATTTTGTTCCGTGTAGAGCGGCGGATTATCATAACTCAGCAGTGGGTCCCCCAAAATATGCCTCGTATTCTGAGCATGTGATCGCGATTTAGGAAATGACTGCTGTACATGATCTCTTAAGTCCACTAGTTAACAGACCGAAGCATTTTAGCGTGACTGCTACACCTGCCATCAGATAGAAGTAACAAAGAAATACGAAGGTAACCGTTTTCTCGGACGTGACGCCGTGCTCTGTGGTAGACATGTACCGACACTTCAGAGGAACTCACTTTGTCTATCCGGATGATGACAGAGGTAGCAGGTTTTTCTGAAACGTCGGTACACCATACCCGACTATACGTTCCATGTCTTGGAAGACAGTTTCCGTCATTGTATCTGTCGTGAGAACTAATCTCTCGCAAAGAAATACGAATTTGGTTATACGGTATCTGATGCAACTTGACTGTAACGCATGTGATTTTAAAATGTATAGAACGTTATCGCACGGTTGCCTTTTTGACCCGTCATCGCCTGTTAGTGTGTTATGCTTGATAAGTATGACAGATGAAGGATAACATTATATCTTCGAAATTAATGCATTATTTCTTTGCGTTAAGATTACAGCGTTTTGGGTTATCACATCGCGTGATTTTGTAGATTAGACTAACTTTAAGTGTTTCGGATGAACCCACTGTGGTAACCACGTACTAAACTACAAGGCGTCGTATCCCAGGATCGTAATGTCTTAACGATGTGAAAGCCTCAAGTATCGTGTCTTTCTTCGTACTTTGATTTATGGCATAATCTTGGCGACCAATGCTTGCAGGTAGTGCTGCCTCTTTCCTCGTACAAGTGTTGGCCAGGCGGTGGAGCCGCACTTCGGAACGCGGCCAGTGATGGAATTTAGTTTGACTTTTGGAACCCAACAAGCCTACTCGCCACCTAAGTATTCCCGTACGCGCGCAGTTTCGGACGCCACTTCTTGATTGTAGTGCTCACCTGTTTAGATAAGACGTGATATGGGCTGCTTTGTACGGTTAACGGACAGTGAGTGCATTCAGAATCTGGGTTTGGAAAATTCTTAGATAAATATTTGGAAGACCGAAATTGAGGTAACAGAATGATGTGCTGGATCTTGGGAAACTGAGGGTGAGCTGTGGCTTGGATGTTAACTGTAATTAGATATGTTGCTTTAATTACGAAATTAACCGTGGCGGTGGTGGCGATAATATCCTAGGTCACCTAACCAATAATATTTTTTAAATCTGGGGACAGGTAAAAAGTATTGTTTACGAAAGACAAGAAATGCAAATAGCGGATTAATTCTGGGTGACCAACCGTCATTCATGGCGTAGTCCATGTTGCGACAGCTCCCTAGCTTCTTCCAAAGCGAGTTCTCCAAAGAGTACTATCTAGTGCTTTGTCTTTCGAATTGCAGTATCTTCTGTTTTCTCTAAGGTCATCGAGTAACTGCTGACGTCTTCTTTCTCATCTTCTCGTCCCTTAATCTTCTCTCTTTCCTTCAGTAATGTGTTGTAATAGGCAGTTTCTACACAAGCTGTGATCAGATCAGACTGTGGACTCCACTACATTTTGTGTGGATTGTACTGCTATAGAGAAAGGCTTTTCTGATTTGTACTTTATCGCGGTTTTTTCTCAACTCGCCGGGCAGAGTTTGCGGGTGCGTCGCGGCATGCTACAAAATCTGCGTAAAAAATTCTGGCCTGTTGCAACTGACCAATGTTGATTGCCTTGTCATTTTTTTTTGCAAGAATCCGTCGGGCTTCTTGAATTGTTGGGCTGAGCATTTAGTCAGAAAACAAGATCAAAATAATACCATTACCTTTCCAAATTGTGTTTAGGTTCAAAGTAAATACATGTCTAACAATGACAATATTTTGTATGCTGCATACCGTTGTGCTTTGCTACAATCAAGCAGGTATGTGCAAATCCATTCACTTAGCTGTTTGACTGCAGTCAAGTAATATTAGTAATGGGACTGTGCTATTGGAGTCAAGTATACAGTATCGTTATAAATACTCGTATTACGTGACTGTTAAAGCAGATTCGCAATTGGGTTTTCATAGATCTGTTTCATTGTGATACAACACAGCGGTATGCATCATACACACGTTAACAAACACGAAGCTTTTAGGAGCCAGAAGGGTAAGATATATGTATACATTCCGGAGTCTTAGCGTAGTTAATATACATATTACTTGACTGTATAAAAACGTTTGTGTAATGGGGCTTTAATAGATCTGTTGGAAAGAATTATGTCCGTATTCGCCATTTCGAAAATAGTTCACGCTTCATTTATAGTATGCTATTTGACATTTCGAACACAGTAAGTTCTATACAATTCTTTGATGCCGAAAACCATTTTTGAGGATGCATCCCACAACTGTGTTACTAATTGCTGCTAATCCGTACTGTTGGGAGACAGCACATTTCCTGATAGTGCCTTCTGTGTTTAAAGATGCTAATTTTTCCCTCTTTTATTATTTATATTGCACAGAACATTTTGCCGATCCCAGTGGCCGCGCGGTCTAAGGCGTAGGACTGCTGCCGTTCGCTTGCTAGGATTGTGGGTTCGAATCCCGCCGGGGCCATGGATGTATGTGTCTTGTGAGTGTTGTGTGTTGTCAGGTAGAGGTCTGCGTGTCTGATCACTCGTCCATAGGAGTTCTACCGAGTGTGGTGTATCGAACGGAGTGTGATCGTGAATCCTCGATAATGAGGAGGCCTTGGCACACTAGGGCTGTTGCGCCAAGGTAAAAAATAGAACATTATATATTTTATTTTTCATTTTAGATGGCGTTAAAATTTTACGAAACTTTACGTGTAGCAGGTTTATGTAGTGTCGCCACAATGGACAGTTACTGCCATACTTATTTCATACCGGTTGTTTATCTGTTTAGACCTAAACCTCCACTTAAAATTCATCAAACGTATCTTAACATCCAATAGTGCCGGTCCCAGTGGCCGCGCGGTCTAAGGCGTAGGTCTACGGCCGCTCGCCTGCTGAAATTGTGGGTTCGAATCCCACCGGGGGCATGGATGTTTGTCTGTTGTGAGTGTTGTGTGTTGTCAGGTTGAGGTCTCTGTGACGGGCTGATCACTCGTCCAGAGGAGTCCTACCGACTGTGGTGCGTCGTTGTGTGTGATCTAGAAACCTCAAGAATGAGGAGGCCATGGGCCGCGTTGGGCCGCAGCGTGACAGGAAAAAAAAATCCAATAGTCTGTACAATAAAAGCACCTCTTCGATGTGCTGTTATCCTTAAAACAAATTAAAATTAACTTGCGTTTAAGAAACGCCATGTCAAGGGCACAATAAAGTTTTCAGTTTTCAGTTTGTAATAACAGAACTAAATTTTGCTGTAATCCACCGACTAATTTTTAAAGTAACAATACACAGTAATTACATTTGATTGATGTACGTATGTCAGCTGTTTGTAAAGGGATAATTAAGATATTCGTCGAAACCTTCACAATCCGTTGTTTTTCTATCTAGCGATTCCGTTTTTTAAGCAACATTTTTTTTATCAATCGACTTAAAATCCGGCACCATGCTTTCTGATGGAGGAACATAATAACTCTAAATAATTAAGCGAAAACTAATTGATCCTGATTTACAGTGGAAAATTCATTGGCAAGCTGATATGTTGTGCCCTTGAGAGTGGTTCTTGGATAGGAATATTTCCGACCAAACTGATTAATAAAATCACACGCTGTTGTGCTTGACAGTTCAATACTGTCAGTTTGTTGAACATTACAAATTATGAAGTTTTTAATTGTGCCGTTTTCTTGTTCCCTTTGTGGGATCCAAATATTTTCCACGTTTGTTACACTCAAGAAAAGTCATAAGTTTACCCTGTAACTTTTGATTGTGTTCAGAATACTCAAGTAATGAACATGGGCCAGTTACACGTAGTTTCTTGCAACTCTTGTTAAGAGTCGGCGTTAGGATATATATATATATATATATATATATATTAAATTGTAGCCTGTTCGTCAGGTGTGTTCAGCACGTATCTCTCTATTAATTAGAACGACCTTGGCGCTGCCTACCATAGTATTAGTTTGATACTACGTAGGAATTATGTTGTTCAGAGAGCAAGGGCGTATCTGTTCCTGCTGTTGCAGGAATTCATCGTAAGGAGGCTACCACATACCTTAATTTTGACGTCAGTACATCTATTGTCTCGCTGGTGTGTCTGTATCCTCGTCTCATATGGGATAACCAGCCGGGCGTTGCCCATAATAAATCCCATGATACAGTACATAAAATGTCTTTCGTATTTGTTTTACAGACTGACGTTTTTGCGTTTTAAATCGTAGTTCTTTGTCATTAATTTGACCTAGAATGGAGGTGTATGAAAGTTGACACATGACGTACGTGATTTATAATTGCAAATTAAGTATAGGTCATAAAATTCATGACTCAAAATTTGCCGGAAGGGAAATGTTTTAATTAATCACGTGATAACATTGTGTGTGTATTACATAAGAAGATGATCTGTCAAGAACGTAGAAGGTGTGCTGTATGTAGTTTGGGCGGCCGGAATAGTTGGTATAGGGACTTGCTATGGACTGGATGGTCGGGAGGTTTGAACCCCTGTGAGGGACGAGATTTTTCGGACCCTTCCAGGCCCAGCTTCCTGTACGGTACAATGGTTATCGGGTCTCTTTCCCTGGCTTGGCTTTACTACTCCCCCTCGCCCCCCCCCCCACCCTTCTGGCGCCTGGGCGAGTAGGTATAGAGTTGTACAGTACCTACCTCTACCTCCTTTCAGTGCCTGCTTGGCCTGTAAGGGGACAGTTGTGTACCTTTAACGTTACGTTCTGTATTGTTAATGTATGCAGTGTTTGTATAGTCTAACGCAATGTGTATTGGGCCCATAGTCCTGCATCGCAGCTGAAGACACTGGAACCTTAGCTTGGTTGGTATAGTGACTAGGTTGCAGACCGGACGATCCGGGATTAGAATCCCTGCAGGGGCAAGAAACTCAATTATGAACATAGGTTGACCATTCACTTCATCTAGCGCCGAGGTTGAACATGAATGAAGCTATACTGCTGCTCACCATGTGTGCCTTCGTGTCATGGACAGGGACAATATTATATATTTTTTGTAGCATTGTGAATGCTTGCAAAGTAACGGGCCTAACCAATATTTATGGATGGAAATGTGGCTGGATACTTTGTTCTGCTGCAGAACACCATCACACTGAGTCTGACAATTTCAAGGTGTCGAGAGGGTGGAACTTCTACTTAAAACACTTTGATGGTAATTCATAGACTAATCATGAACCTCGTTAAGCTAATCGAAATACGTTAAAATGAAGTCTGTAGTGAAGTCCGCTGGTTAGACATTTGTCTCTTACATATCCTATTCAAAATGATCGGACACAAGGAAATTCATCAGTACTACTGCTCTTCGTATTTGCGTGTAGAATAGGGAGTTAGGAAGGTCCAAGAAAAGTGGGAGGGATTTAAAATGATTGGGAGTTTGAGAAGGAGGAAATAATAGCAGGTTGGAGAAAAATGTATAGTATTGAGCCGAATGAACTGTACTTCTCGCCAAATTTTATTCGGGTTATCAAATCAAAGACGATTGATTGACTGACTGGCTAGTCATATGTTACGTATGGGTGGGGACAGAAGTGCATGTGCATAGGGTTTTGGTGAGGAAACTTGAAGGAAGGAGACCACTTTAAAACCTACACGTAGATGGGAGGGTGATATGAAAACAGATTTTGAAGAATTACGGTGGGAAGTATGGACTGGTTTGGTCTGGGCTAAGGATGGAGATCAGTGGTGGGTTTTTGTGAGCACGGCGGTGAAACTTTGGGTACCATCAAATGAAGGGAGTTGCGTAACTGGTTGAGCTGCTCAAGACAGACTCTTCTGCTTGGAGTTCTTTATTTTTTTGCCATTATCTTATGCTTGACCAGCGGTTGTTAGGACAAATACGTACTATGACAACAGGAAGAAATTAATCTTGTGCGCCGACCGGAGCGGAGCGGAGGCGAGAACCACAGCACCGTGCCGGAAGTAATGAGTCACCTTTTTTCTGGTGTCCAGGGTATTTTTCTGGCTTCCAGTTTCTCTAGAAGTATCCAACCCCTGGTCAAGAGTACAGTGTACCGAAAACTGTAGAAGAACGACTGAACAAGTAAAGTAGCCTCTAGTGTTAGTACTGTTTGTAACAGAATTACCGTGGACACCGTATTTTGTGTCACCTCATTCTATTGTGCTGTGACAAACAGGCGGCACATTTTGAAAATCACCATTAATTACACATTGATAGCAGTCCGATGATCTGATATGATTTACTACTGAAAGAGTCAAAAAATACATATAGTCGAACTCGTTTATAACGTAATGAATTGGACGGAATATTTAGTGTCGTTATGAACGAGTTCCGCTCTAATCGAGGAGGATAATGTTATGATTAACAGTAAGGGTTTAATTGGTAGCAGAATATCTGACTCAACAGGTGAGGTGTCGTATAAATCCATGTCGTTATAACCGGTTTCGACTGTACTTACTTTGTAAAAATAGATTATCTTTTAATAGTATTAATTCCTTTATCATTCTTCGCGTGCGCGCTCTCACCTGTTCCGAATTGTTGCTGTGAAAGCAGTCGTCTTTCGACCGTCACCGGTTGGCGATCACTTTGGGGAATTTTCGTCTATATTCTATACTCGTGCATTAACACAGGGAGCATGTGGACTAAGCAGTAACACAGATGACTCGCTGTCGGAAGGTTTTCACAACGAATCCCGCTTGAGAATTGCCTAGTTAGAAGCTTTGGATGGCTCTCTCAGCGTTTGACCAGTCGTTAAAATAAGCCACGATCACTTCCTACCACGCCCATCTGTGTTCATCATTCATAAAGCATTGTTTTTCGAGTTATCTTCCGACGCTCCTTTTTGTACTGTTGATGTATCGATTAATTTACTCATCGGTTTCTCGCTACAGCCCAGAAATTAACGCCGCGGAGTTTGATTTGTGATGTAGAGTGGTGCCTATATTACGTTCATTCATACGATTTTAACCGAAAGGCGATTTGTTTTATTTAACTTGAGAGCTTACCGTCACTGAATATAAGCAGCAGGACATTTCTCTACCCGTAGCTGCTGGATACAGTACAGCAGGAATTCCAGCCAGTACTTTAATACTAATTCAAGAATGTATCGAATGTGTGATTGTGCGTGTCTAATTGTGCAAATCCCGAGAGATTCCAAGCATCTTACGTAAAAATTTTGGGTCGCTTTCAGCAATCCAGCCGTCCTATCAAAATGTGTTCTTCACGTTATTAGTTTACATTAAAATGAGATTTTTTTCAAGTGTTAAGTGCAGCTGTCATTTACTTTAATACCGAAACATTAAAACCTCTAAAACGTTTTGTGTCGGTCTTGTGGAACGTGACGTCACTTTGTTTAGGAAGTAGGTACCTATTTTTGTGAGGAATCTGTTGACTCCGTCTTCATTACCTACAAATACTATCACATTACAGTGGGCCGGGGAGCTCGGTCGGTATAGCGACTGACTACGGGCTGGACGGTCCGGGATCGAATCCCGGTGGGGACGAGATATTCTGCCTGTCCAGACCGGCCCTGGGGCCCACCCAGCCTCCTGTAAAATGGGTATCGTGTCTTTCCCGAGGGTGAAGTGCGGCCGGGGCGTGCTTCTGACCACTCACTCCCTTCTAGTGCCGCGGTTATGGAAAAGTAGAGCTATACCTCTACCCACCCTCTGGGCCACACCGGGCCTGTAACGGGAACACTTTACCTTTACCTTTACTATCACATTACACGGTGCAACACTCCAGAAGACTGGTATTACTCACGTCACTGACAGAACCTCAAATCATATAGTCTGTCGCCTTGTCTTGCATGAATGTGGAACTTGGTTTAACAGTTGAGGAAGCAACATAGATTGAGAGCCGAGTGCAGAGAATGTACGGTAAGATTACGAATAAAATATAGGTGAAGGGGAAAGAGAAAATTACATAATGAATTCTGTGATTGTTTTTGTCGCCGAATATTGATGGGGCGATTGAGTCACACAACAGCGCATTAATAAATTTGTACGGAAATGTTGTTCGAGAATCTAGGGGGCGAGGTACAATATGCGGCATCTGGGTGCAGACGGTGGTAAAGAGTCTAAAAAATGGATCTTCAATAAATGTACTATTGACCGGATTTTATTGTCCCGGTACAGGTTTATTGCGAAAATGCGGCTTCCATGACGGCAGGAGATTTTTGGCCAGCTTCATAGGTGTCAGTAGCTAGGAGACAAGATACTGAACCATGGAGTTGTAGGTTTTTCGCAGCTTTCTTGGATATTTAACGATGCCACAGCATCAGAACCTCCGTCACGACCATTTCTTTCGGTAGTATTACGGGCACAATAATTTTTAAATCAACCGCTGCCTTTACAGATTTGAAGAGAAACCCAGGAATAGGCCGTTCCGCATTTGGAGTTAATTGTTGTTCAAAAGAGTGACTGTCATAGATCTGTACAGTTTGTTCTATAGCAGACGATATGTAGAAACTTAAAATGACATTTTTCTCATCGTCATCCAATTTGCTTCGCAACTTGGCTCTCGATCAGGTACAAGATGCCACAGAAATTAATTCACCATCAGCTGCAGAGTTCTCCACTACCATGACAGTATCGCAGCGATTCATTCGGTTACCGGAATGGTACTCTCGGGCATTTATTCTGTACAATTGACAGAGTTTTGAATACAACCTCGTCCTACGTTCTGAAAATTAAGCCGAATTTCATTGTAGAGTACATTATCTCAGAAAGTACTTGATGTCATTGGATGTTATCTCGCATACGACTGCATGTCGTATGTTATGTCAAGAAATGCTGAATGTAATTGTAGGTTATATCACAAATTTCAAAATGTCTTTGTATGTTATCTTACATTTTACTGGACATCATTGTGTGTTATGTCAAACTACTGGATTTCATTGTATGTTATCTCACAAACTTTTGGACATTACTGTACGTTATCTCACAAAATAATGGGTGCCATTGCTTGTTATCTCACAAACTTTTGGACATTACTGTACGTTATCTCACAAAATAATGGGTGCCATTGCTTGTTACCTCACCAACTGCTAGATGTCTTATTTTATTTCACGAACTGCTGAATGTTATTGTAGGGTATCTAACGAACTACTGAATTTCTGTACTTTTTGTAGTGTTCCTTTATGTCTACTAGGAAGTATAGTCGAGTACACGTAGCTCTGCTATGTGGAAACGAGAGGTGGGGGAAGAAACTTGTTCCCATTAACATTTCCATTACAGATTATACTCTGTGATTTATATGCCTCCATCACTATCTAATAATGTTAAGTAATGCTGTATGAAGTTTCCTGCTCAGTAATTTACCCGTGTATAAGAACTCGTCACTTATAACTTGAAACCGGTTACGGTACCACGTGCTGCTTATCAAGAGCCTTAAGTGCATCGTATAGGTAAACTATCAGCTGTTCGGCAATTAAACAGAGAGGACAGCTGCCTAATATAGTTGTCTCCGTAGAAGCATTTGTGGGCCACGCGATGTAAATATGCAGTGGGTACCAGTGAGTGTCCTACAGTTAATCATCCAGTTCACCTTCCTACGCAGTGTTCTGAACCGAGAGGTAAGGTGTCGAAGTATAACATTGGATAACATAACGCAATAAGTGTTACCTTTTTGCCATTTAAAGTTCACGTAACATGTTGTAAGGTCAGCAGTTTATTCAGTCAAGGTAAGGAGGTGACGAAAGACACGTGTAGACAAAGAAATATCGATTGTGTAATTTGCATTTTATATAGATGTATTGTGTACAGTGAAACCTCATTAATTCGGTCATAGTGGTAAAACCGATAAATATCTTTACAAGACAGACAAAAAGAAACACATTTAAACCAGCAGAAAGGCAACGTAGAATTCGACTGGACGGGGAATAATGTATTTTGGATCTAAATCCTTTTGATCACCAATTTGTATTTAGACTTGCGGTCAAACACACTTAACGCTCATGAAAGTCTATGAATAGAAATTCCCCATTGTGCAACATTTCTGTTTACCGTCACCCTCGACGTAACACCGCAGATTGCGGTGAACAAACAGTGATGTTATGTAGGCCTCTGACTTTGCTATTAAAAAAAAAAAAACTTTTCGTACTGGTGAAGCCCTTTGATTGGTATTCCTTTCTTTTTTTAGAGCAGTGAATTAAGTTACGCCAAAGAGAATGGAGGAGGATAGGATGCCCTAATAGATCTTCACTCAAGAACTGGAAGGGACGAGAAGGGGAAGACCCAGGAAAAGATGGAAAGAGGAAGTAGAAAGAGATATTCAAGTGCTGGGAGTGAGAAGATGGAGAGAGTTGGTGGCAGATAGGAAAAAGTGTAAGGACATTGTTCGACAGGCCAAAGCCCGCAGTGGGCTGTAGTGCCAATGGAAGAAGAAGAATAATAAGAAGAAGAATAAGGAGGAGGAGGAGCAGAATGAGAATTATTATTATTATTATTATTATTATTATTATTAAATTACGTCTTTAACCGTCAGATAGCACAGTTTTGAACTTGAGTTGCCACCTATGTCAAGTACCCTGAGGCTACTGTAGCTCGAGAACGACAGAACACACACACATAGTCATACAGTATGTGTGACATGTTAAAACTGCAGTGCGTTGTATTCAGTCATTGTTAGTTTTCAGAGGCAGCGTCCCGCCGGACACCGATTCGGAAACATCCGGTGGAATAGACTAATATTGATGGCGGTGAGTGCGATGACCAGTGGCGCCGAAAGCACGCACGACGCACACTGTCGCTTCATTCATGATAGACTGAGAATTTCAGTAATGAACACGATTGTCAGACCGCAGCTTTTGTTCCCCGAGATCAAGACAAAATTATCTGAGGTTGATGTGAATGTTGTAATTTTGAGGGTTACAACACTTGTGCTTTTTGAATGGACCAGATGACGTCGTCACTGTGGCTACCTTAGCACGTACAACTGCAGGAAACAATAAGCAGTAGACGTCATCAGCTTGGAGAAGTACATGATACAGGCCTACGAGCAATTAAAAGATTTTCAATCGTGAGGTACGATATGGTTCAAGGATAGGTGTTTTGAAAATTTGGTTGCCCGACGAATTCTTCGGTCGGCTGTAAAAGTTGAATCATGTCTTATGGCACCTTGCTCTGGCTGTGTCCTTGCTCAGAACACATTTTGACCCAAATACCTCTAGGTCAGGCTTCGCCCCCCCCCCCCCTCTCCCCAAGAAAAAAGACCAATTCGTAACACATATGGCGCGTGCGCTGTGTTTATGTCCGCACTGGCCCTGTTTCTTATTTCGAATACGTTAAATGCTATGTAAACGCGAATGATATTTCCTTAGTTTTTCGCATGGGATGGTACTTAGATCAGCTCCGTCTCCCACCTCTCTCACTGTTCATGTTTCTTGTTCGTATCTCTTTAGCGTCGCGACGCTGTATTTCTTGCAGTCCTCTCGTAACCGGGGAGACAGACAGTTTTTCCTCCCCCATCGTGAACATTTATGTAGGCTTGGGCGTATGTCATAGGAAGTTAGCAATAAAGCTCTGCTAGAATTCGATGGGAGAGATTGTTGCTGAAAGTTTGTCGACGGTTTAGATTGGTAGCCGTGTAGATCGAATATAAGTCCTGCCTTACACAAAGCCGGTAATGGACTTCTCCATGTTTCTTAAGCACTGTTTCATAGACTGTTGTGCATTATTATCCGGTTTAAATATGAACACTTATCATCATCATCATCATCATCACTATGAGAACCACAAATCTCGCTCTGCTAGTTTTGTCCAATACCTTTATAAACCTTATGCAAGTAAGCTTAATGAACTGCAAGGGACGCCGTTGGGAATTTGTTCTACATCATGGAGTACTTTTTCCGCAATCCTGTTGAAAGAGATGCGTCTGTGGAAATGCATTGAAGCGTGAATTTTGTATAAAAAATCTCATGTTTAAAATTTGGACTTTAACCTCACGGAAATCACCTTGTGGCTCCATTATAAAGGCAGAGCTGTTAATACTGTGTGGGCACATAATTACTCTTTATTCTGATAATAGCATGAAACATCAATGCACTCTGCGGGTAAAATTTAAAAATTATATCTAGCAGAGCACGTACTTTCACTGTGCTTAAAAGGGTTAAACCAAACTACGTGGTAGGTCATAGTTCATGATGTTAATTTTCCTTGTCCGTGGGTCACGAATTAGCTAACTTCAGTGCTTGAGCGTAGCTTGGCTACTTATGTTATATTGTGGGAGCGTTAAACATTATGGTACGGCAGGCGCTGTCTTCGGATTTCTTCTTCACGCGTAATGTAGCCCTGCAGTGCCAAGTAAGAAGCGCTTGGATGTAAGTAGTGGTACAGTAATCTTAACAATTCTTTAACCTCATTGCAGCCAAAGTGATCGCGTCACAAAATATTGGACTTGATACAGTTCTGTGCTGCGTACTAAGTAAAGTGAGAATGTAGCATCCTTATAGTTCCAGCGTAGTTCATTTGATGACATTGTTTTAGCTCCGAGGACTGTGTAGCTTAGAATATGATGGTGAGGTTTGTCGTTTAGAGGACGATATTGAATAGGGGCATTTACGGTACTGTTCTGAATTTCCTCGGGGAGAGACCGAGTAAATGTACATTAAACCTCAGATAGATGACAGTTTGGCCGAGAGTTCGAACCAGGTTCCTCCCGAATACAAGTCTGTAGCTTTGCCGACCGGCCAGTCTGCTTGGTCGGTGTCTTATGCCTACAGACTGCATTTGTTGTTTCCTTGCATGTTTGCTGTGGCACATTAAATACTTCGTCTTAAGTTAGCTCATAAAACCAGCCTTACATGCACTGGTATTTATACATAACAGATGTACACAATATCCTCTTACATGTTTCGGCACCGCATGGGTGCCATCATCAGAGAGTCTTCACGGTGGTTAGTGCTTTCGAAATGGCCCGTTGTGTGCGCCACAGTCACTCACACACCTATTAAAATTTCAGTTGAAACACAGGAGAAAGCACCCAAAAAATGTACTATGCCTGTTGACGAGACGAAAGTTGCTCAACATTCTGTAACACTTCCCTACACTTCAACCTCACTATTAATGTATGAAAATTGGTGTGCTGCATTAGGCCATTTTCAGTTTGATTCGGTAAATTTACGTTCTAGCAAAGAGCTTCCGGCAGAATAGTGGAGCTTAAAAGTCTGTTTTCCTGTTTCACAGATTTGCATCTAACCCTCTGAGACCATAGTCTAGAATTTACCCTCCGTGAAAGCCTGAAAACAACATATTAGTTCGTACCCCGGCTACTGTTATGTTATCCTGTGTCACTTTCATCTTTCTGCCGGCCACAGTGGTACAAGATTATTATTATTACTATTATGATACTTATAATAATTTGGAGAACAGGTTTGTTTTAATGAAGATTACAGCCATGTTGCCGATAAACTACTTGTGGGCACGAATTATGCCGCTTAGCATGTGATGTACGAAAATCAGGCGCTCCTAATGTTACGCGCTATCGCTGGGTAGATAGTTTCCGGCGATACAGTGTAACATCCCAGAAGACTTCCGTCTTCAGCAATACAATTTTCAGAACCTCACACCTCGCGGGGAGTTTCTTTTTAAGAAATGGGGTGCTGCGGGAAGCAGTTGCTACATTGTATGGAGAAGGTACAAGAAAGTCTGTGTTTTAATTGCGCAGTGCATCGTGCTGACGATCAAATTAATGTAAGGCCGTACGAAGGTGAGGGACATA
>Ga0136643_10003361_pt1 | contig 21529 bp, 11 predicted proteins | sample TergutLab28metaG_FD_96883 | JGI IMG/M metagenome (GOLD analysis project Ga0136643, IMG submission 96883) | Labiotermes labralis P1 segment gut microbial communities from Petit-Saut dam, French Guiana - Lab288 P1 (version 3) (version 3) | ecosystem: Host-associated > Arthropoda: Insects >...
ACCCATGCACACACTTCCATAAGCACGCTGAAGTCTCTGGTGAATTTCTGCAGCAAGGATTTCCTCTTTAACGAGAAATTCGATGACAGCACGCTGGCGAAACGACATGTTGTTGTCGGCCATTTTGTTAGGAGTGATACTGGTCACGTGATGCAAACTATTGACATCACGAGACACTCAAGGACAACACAACAGCTGGTTCCATCTACCACCATACTCTCCTTCATCTGCTGTTCCCAGTTTGCATGCAAAAAATGGTTGCTCATGGCTTTCGGTACAACCCTTGTACATGCCAACCTCAGCACTGGATTACCATCACTCACAAACTAAATGTTAATGATGCCTATCAGACTGCTATCATGTGGTGGTTCTACCATAAGCCAAGACCCCTCTTGTGTTTTCCAGGGAAACCATGTGTCCATGGTAACTAGTAACCACAGCACCCTGGATATGGCTTAGTAATTCATTCTTCACACTGAGTGTATGGCCATTCTTTCCAAGCATCCATTCTTGTTTTCTTAAGCATTAAGATGAGACACATAGTATTTACCAGAATGCAAAACATTTCTAATCTAAAATGACCCCCAAACAGTAGTACGTCTGCTAGGAAAACTATTTTACTATTAATTGCATACACTGAATACACAGAGCATGTCAAATTTTATTTACCTATACCAATCAGTGTCACTTTCTCCATTTTCTCCATCTTCACATTCAGTCATCTTCCTCACACTCACTCCCTAACATCCCCAGCCTCTTCACTGTCATTCCACAACATAGCATTCATCTCATCCACTACATTGGACCTTGCACAGTCACTTATGGTGAGATGCGCTGCCATGCCGTTATGATACTGACTAAATAATACATGTATATTTCATGGTTTATAAACTTACTTGAACCCATGAAGATTCACAATTTTTTCCATTCATAATTTTCTCCATACATGGTGTTAAGAATTTTAAATACGTATGTTCTGGTCAGTCAGAGTTCATGGCTGTTTTTATGGTTTTTTTTTTTTTTTTTTTTTTTGGGTAGCTCACAATTTCCCCCCCCCCCCCTGTAAATTTTTAATTTTTCAGTAACCATTTTCCTGTTAGTACCTGTGGTCTAAATTTGGTCTCAGGTGAATGTCTTAATAAGTTCCTGTTTGTATGGGGTGCAGCGATTGAGAGAGAATAGCTCAGTTGAAGGGTCCACGAGGTACAGTGCCTCTTTGCCTGAAAATGAAAACACACCGCACTTCTGAAACATTGTGCTCCTTGAAAAAAATTGACAATGGACAAGTCCCAAAAAAGTGATTGTGTCAGTTAACTTCAGTCATGCTCTATTCAGTTTTGGATTTATTGACATTCGAAGAAGGGACCAATAGGTTGTCCCAAAATGTCGGTAAGGAATTACCACTTTATGCTGTGTAATATACCATAAGGGTGCAGATCTCACATGATGTTGCAGGCCCTGGTTTGGCTTCGCATGGTGTGGTTCAGTGCGATCCAGTTTCGTGCATTCCGGTTCAGTACATCATATGCGACCTTAAGATGAATTCACATATTTAAGTGCCAGATTTAAGGGAAAAGCCTTGTCTTCCATTTCAGCAAATACAGTATATCTGAGGACCCTAGAGATATGCCTCTGCTTGTTCTCTGAATGGTTCTGCTGTTTCGGCAATCACTGAAAACATGAATGAGCTGGAAGCCACTGTTTCAATCCTGAATGTTCAAATAACAATACAGGCAGTGTACATATATTGCAACAGTGAGGTGTGTTCGTGCAACCACTGTTAGAGTGGAAAAGCAGTAATTATTATGTATTATGAGTGTGTGTGTTTGTAGCCTTAGGTATACAACATGCAATGCACATGCACCATATTATATTGTCATATGTGGCCTGTCTGGCTGTACAGTATTTTTCTACATTATCTCATGAATTCACGATTTTCAGAAAAGAGAGTTTATTGAACATGAAATGTGTGTTTTGATTTTCTCTACAACTTTTGTCTAAGACACATCCCATTCTGAGAAGAATACAGTGAGGTATTATTGTAAAAGGTCTTCGTGTAAAATATCCATTATTCTTGTCAGATTTTAATCAAATTTAAATTTTCTTGTCAGATTTTTAGAAGTCCTCAAATATAAAATTTCACAAAAATGCATCCATTGGGAGGTGAGTTACATGTGGACAGGCAGATGTGACAAAGTGAAGTCACTTTTCACAGTTTTGCACACCTACCTAAAAACTGGTAGTGTGTTGACTGCCATTGAATTTCAAGCAGTTGTTTGTCCATACCTGAAGCACAGAAAGGATATATGGTATCAGTTTCACACTTTAAAGAAGCTACTACTGATTCACATAGAACAGCTAATGAATGGAAAACATACAGTGGACTTTATCAGCATCTGGATCCATAACTGCAGGAGTGGTTTTGCTTGTTAGGAAGAGTAAAATGTGTGCTGAACATTTCGACTAGAAAATTCTGGGTCAGTTTTTATTGGACTGCAAGAATATGCTGATGAAAGCAGGAAGCATGCTGAACCGTCACATCACCATAAATCCTTTAACTGGTAGTGAAAACACAGTGTGGCACAGCTGTCTGTGAACTAGGGTTTAGTGTTATGAACATTATTTTTACTAAGATAAGAACAGAACTTTTCATATCCACTGTTTCTGCCACAATGTTTGTCAAATTTGACATAACACTTCTTACCATGTGTAAAGCTACACCCTATGCTGTATTATGGCTAGTACATACCTGCTGAACAGCAGATCCCTAGTTACACATGATGACAGCAGAGAAATAAGAAAACAGTTTTTGATAAGGTAACATTCTGTAATCATACATTAAGTGGACCCTGACATTCACTGCATAATTTGATAAAAACTCAACAGTAAGCCAGGTTAATGGCTTATAGCATACACAGTAAAATATCGTTACCGTCTAAACTTTCAGCCCATTGAGCTCCAAGGAAATTGAAATTTTTGGTAGGAGGTTTACAGATCACATGCGACTTTTGCATCAGTCACATAAATTATAATGTCCATGTTACAATACCTACAGGAAAATTTAAAAATATTTGTTATATCCCCTCTGAAATCACACATATGCAAATGTGATAATACAATTTGAACTCATAGATTTTTTGGACTTTTCCATTGTACTCAAATATACTACGCCATGTTTTGGCAACAGGTTCTCGCCATCTTCAGGATTCTTAATAATGCTGAAGAATATCAAGGCTGTCACTGTTGCTGCTGCTGTAGCATCCTAGAGAACACCAGACCTTAATCACAAATCATAGTAAATGAAATTGTCAGTACTGAGCAACAGTTGTTCTTAATTGTCATCTTCACACTTGCTGTTCTTATTAGACCATCATATTTCATTCAAACACCAAACATTACTCAATACGGTCTTTTAAAAATTTGGAGGAGAAATAACATCCTCTGCCCTTGTGTCAACAATAGACTGGAACCGCCCTAACAATTAAGAAATGTAAAATAATCTCTGCACCATTCTTCCATTGTCACTCAAAAATACATTTATGCGCCATAACTGGGAACAAACCACTAGGTAATCAGTGGCACGTGAGGTGATCTGTGCTCACGTGTTACAGCTTGAACACAAAGCTGCCTTCCCTGCTATCTGCACACCAGCACCGTACGTCAGACATGGTTTATTGGTGCCAGGTTTGCGTCACGCGCTAAGGTTGGGTGGCACAGTTAAAAGACCTGTGGGAAAAACGTATTGTTCCAGTGACACTGCTCCATGGTACCAGTGTTGCAAACCTACACTTTTTCAATGAAAGGTTGAAATTGCTATTTTTGGAACCAGTTATACAGACATATTACAGAGCACTTAGTTATAGTGGAGTGTAAATTATTTTCGGATGTAGAGAACTGCTGCTTGAGGGTTGCATCTTTCTGTTTGGCGTCTAAGTTTCGCTTAGTATACAAAAGTGTAGTACCAACCCCCACGTGTGTGCAACCGCATGGTGACCTGGGCTGCACGCCATTTTGGGTGTTTGGTGGTGTAGGTCATCTGGTAAACAATGAGTGATGACGACAGGGATATTGATATTGAAAGCGATGTAAGTTTATAGTCCATAGTTAAAAGTAACATAAACATGTGGAGAATACCAGTTCGAATTATTTTTGTGTTCGTTTATCTTATCTGGCACCTACACTTCTAGGAGGGGGACGAAGATTCGGATTCCAGGCAGCCACGGCAGTCAAGTAATCAATATTTATCACAGGTAGGATGAGTGCGTGGTACCATGGTTAAGAGTGTGTTAAAATTGTTCAAGCCATATAATAATAAGACTTTGACCCGAGTGCTTTAATTGCTTGTATTGGACTTTGTTATGACTTTGAAACATTGTGTAAAAGAACTGGATCGTATTTTGGTACGTAATGGTAAGTCCGTAGGGTTTTCGTGCTTTTATTGTGTAAGTTTGTAGCGGTTACGTACCAAGTTACTCGATGCAGACATTCATCATTAAAGAACAAGCGGAAAAAAAAAATTTCAACGTGTGTACGTGCAATGACACCCACGTTATGGCAGTTCCTTTGACATCACACGTTATGCGTCAATACGTGTGTTATTATTATACTCACATTTATTTTACAATAATGGTGCAGTGTTACCCTGTAATATGGCAGTGACTTGTTATTATACCCAGACTAATGATACAATAATAATGCACTCTTAGGCTGTAATATGGCAGTGACTTGTTATTGCGCCTGTGATACGATAAAAAGTTGTGAAGAGAAGTGCCATATACAAGGACTGATTTTCTTAAATGGCTTTAATGCATTACTGGACCATTTTGCATGACAGCAGGCTTCATAGTGAACGCTGCTGTTCCAGTGCTATGGTCCAGGATTCACATGTTTTACTGTAGTGCACTGGAGTTACCACTAGACTCTTTATTTATTTAAATAAGGTTTTGGAACTGGCTAACAGACATGCATCATGTCTAAAAAAAAAACAGATTAATTGCATGTTGAAGATCTTACAGTGGCAATGAATACACTACATACTGCACATTTCTTTCAGGTTGTCTTTAGTGTGAGGATTATTAATGTCCACCTATCCTTTAACATACCCTACATTTAGAAACTGATTACATGAGTTAAGGTGTGGCTGACATCAGGATTCCCTGCTTCTTATTGTGTCACCACACGCTGTAAACTACATAGAATTTTTTTTTTGTGGCAATGATTTGCAGGGGAAAAAAGTGTAAGTTTTTGTGTAATTGGGCAGATGTTTAAAGACTGGTGTGGGTTAGTGTCCTGAAGACAATAAAAGTAGCCCCAGTAATCCTAGTTGCACTGATAGCAGGCCTTCCCAAAGTTGGCGTCATCTAATGGAACTTTGTGGCTGAAAGTGGGATTGTAATGGGTGTTTTGAGATTAACATGGGATTTTTTGCTTGCCAGTACCTGTTGTTCGGAGAGTTCACATATCCACTGAGCTGAAACTAAATTTCATTAATAAGCAAACTTAATCTGGGTTTACCAGTTCACAAAATTCCATCTTATGTTACATTTTGTGTTGTACTTTTTGCGCCACAGTTCTCTTACATGTATGCATATACAGCAGTGTTGCTGAATTTCTTGGTGGTAATGTAGATACACATGTTTAACTAGTGACTGTGTTAAAAAAGACTCCAATCTGTCACTGATCTTGTCCAATTTGCCCTCAGTTTGCATGTGTCTTATGTATGTTGTGTGACCATATATAAGTTACAGTGTTTTTCAAACCTTTTCTCATGTAACTGTATATTGTCCCATTTGGAAAGGGCACACCATGAAACTTTGGCCTAAATTTGTGACAGCACTTGCAGATTTATGGTACAGACATATGTGAAACTCCAGTAGAAGCTGCATAGCAACTGCAGATGACTTACAGAAACCACACATTGTCTTCAGTAGCAGTATGAGATGGAGCCAATGATGTGTTTAGTGTCTGACTTGAGCACCCCAGTGGGTGTGAATGGTGATTGTGGGAATTTAAAATACTGGTCGTGTTATTCATGAAGACTAGTGTAACTGTAATACAGGGTTGTTGCATATAACCAGTTTGGAGGGTTTGTGATTTTCCATTGAAAATAAGGGTGGCACACCTTTGTACTATTCAAGATTTTTTTCTGCATTGGTGTAATCACAGTCTTTCCACTAGTCCACAGGGAACTCAAGATACAATCAGGAATACTGTAATGACACTGAACTAGGATATGTTGTGATAAGTGTAGGATGTAATTGCTTGTGTGTGCAACGTGTTGAGTTACCATGGAGGCCTATATTAAGCATCTGTGACCATTTGAAGATACTTGGGAGTTTTGTTACACATTGGGTATATAAGAGTTTTGTGTCTTTGTTCTAAATAGAAAGTCACAAGCCCTACAATTCATCCACTAATTTGTAACAACTCTGTGTGTATATTCCTTCTGCCTTCAGTAGTTTTTGCAACTTACAGTTTTCAGACCATTAATTTCAGTGTTGCGTATGACAAAACAATGAACATTTAAACCTCAGAGGTTAGGCTTTGAGTTTTCGTTATTGTGACAGAAACTTCAGAGTGTTAGGTTTCATTTTATTGACACGCAAGATTCACAAAAAGAAAAATAAGTTTTACTACACAGTTGTTCAGCATTGAGGTCTCAGTGTAGTAACAGAATATGTAGCACACAATGCTGCTGAACAGCAAAAGAAACTACCTGTGATATTCTAAATTTGTTCCGAAGAACTGAGAGGGACCTCGGAGGTATCTGAGAGTATCATTTTGGCTGAAATATAGATTATTAGCAAGATAATAAGTAGCACTGGATTACTTCAGATTAACCTTTAAATGACCTGTGTTAGCAACACCCTTAGGATTGTTCATATATTTAGGCAACAAGGAAATTTACTGCATTTTTAAGATGTGCTGTTGAATCTTTTATTTTTCACAAAATACTGTTTATCACATAATTTTAACTTTTTTTTGTTACAATAATACTTTTTTTGTCAAACATGTGTAAAAATTTAAATACCTACCTGATCATTTAAGTGTTAATAATGTGGAGATGCAGAGCATCAGTTTAGCTCCCTGCCTGTTCCTCATCTTCAGTGTGTTGTGTCACAGGCTGAGAAACGAGCACATCACAATGCTTTAGAAAGGAAGCGTAGAGATCATATTAAGGACAGCTTCACCAGTCTGCGTGAATCAGTTCCGGCATTGCAAGGAGAGAAAGCGGTAAGTTTTACAAATATTGACATTTTGGGTGGGTTGTGTGTTTTCAGAGGATTTGCTAAGTGCAAGGGTTTTATTTTCATTCATGTGATACGTTAATGCTTAAATATAGTCAAGATGTTGTGGGTATTATGCTGTTCCCCATTGGTAATTTGAACCAAAAACTTACAAAAATAATTATGTACGGGTATGTAGTGAAGCTGATACATTCAATCAGAATTTTCCTTTTTAAATTATCTGACTTGGAATTTAACACACGTATCACATTACTTGATTGTGTTTGCAACACACCGTCCAGGTTTGTCTCCTTGGCTTGAATGTATGTTTCAATGGAGCAAGTGGTCCGTGTTTACTATCCTTGTTATATTCTTCTAAAGTGGAAGAGGTGGAAGGTGAAGGGAGGATGCAGTACATATTAAATGCCTTGCCACTCTAGAACATTGGCAACAAACCTTGTAAGTCGGCATAGGTAGGTTTATTTTACAGAAAGGCCTGTTCATTACAGGATACCTAATTGGTAATAAAATCACCACAATTCATACAGCATGTTGTGTTAATTTTTATAATTTTTTGAGGCCAGAGAACTGAGGATTGGCTGGTTTATATAATACTGGGTTCGTAATGAAAATATTTGTCAATGGAAATGATGTTAAGAAGTTGGTCTGACGGTTTGTTATGTTATGTAATGTAGCAGTCTTTGTGACTGACCTTTTAACATATTCTTTGTTTTGGGTTTTTATACCACAGTGTTTTAGCGGCTGGTTTTGTTTCCTTCTCTGCTTGACAGGATAAACTAAGGCATTGGTTTTCAAAGTCTGCTCCATGGATCCCTCAGGATGAAGGATCCATGGCCCATTCCCCAGAGATCCATGTATATGTTGCTGTAATGGTTACTTTGAAGTTTATTTTCACAAAAATTAAAGGAATAATGTTTTGTTAAAAATAATCACAGAACTTCTTTAATTGACGATACGTTTATTTTGCATGGCTGTTAGAATATCTAATTAAGAAACCTCCTGTACCCTTGAAGCAAGCAACAGTCAGTTTAATCAAGTTCAAATCATGTAATGCATTGTTACATATGCTGCATGTATTTGTGGGTATCAAAAGTCACTTCTGAGATATAAATTTTTAATTTTGGATATCTGTCATCTGGACACTGTAAATTTACACAAGAAAGGATATGGGGATCTGTGGTTATTTTTCAAAGCCAAAATGGATCTGGAAGCAAAAAGGTCTAGAAGCAGTGAACTAAGGTATCTTGCTTCGTAGTGATGACCAGCTTCACCAAGGGACACTTGATGCTACTTTTTACCCATCAGTTAAAGAAGAGTAAAGGTAAAGGTAAAGTAATCCTGTTACAGGCCCGGTGTGGCCCAGAGGGCGGGTAGAGGTAAAGCTCTACTCTTCCATGACCGCGGCACTAGAAGGGGGTGAGTGGCCAGCAGCATGGCCTGGCTGCACTTTACCCCTGGGAAAGACCCGGTACCCATTGTACAGGAGGCTGGGTGGTTCCCAGGGCCAGTCTGGATGGGCAGAAAATCTTGTCCCCACCAGGATTCGATTCCAGACCATCTAGCCTGTAGTCGGTATACCGACTGAACTACCCGGCCCACAACTAAAGAAGGGAACAGACCTAATTTCCCAACTGTTGTAGGCTGAAGAACACAGAGCGATGTGTACTTTCCCCAGTGGCTAGGCATTAAGATTGCAGCAGCAACCTTTGCTGCATCTGTGTTGAAACTGACAATTATAAAAATACCCACAGCTGTACTCACCACAGTGCTCATCTAACATGGATTCCGTCTTTAGAAAACACTAACATATGTAATGTGCTCTTCATCATACACTTCTGCGTCAGATGGAATGTTGGTGTAATTACACAACAATGTCTGATGGTTGATTCCATGTTTCTGGCAATACTGGCAGTGCTTTGTACCATAGCCCATTTTTGCTGTTTTCACTGCCATGTCTTTATTCACAGTCATGTTGTGTTTGAACAAGCTTTGCAACCATGAAGCCTATTCAAGAAGTAACAGTTGTAACAGTGGCAATCTGGAATTTTGTTTTCATTCTGTGTAGGTATTAGAATCTTCTGTCGGAGACTGGTATTAGAAACTTGGTGAGGATATTTACTTATTCGATGAGAAGTAGAAAATGGAGTATTGTGTACTGTATGGTGGTGTATCCCATTATGTTCCAGGTGAGCAGGGCATTGATTTTGAAGAAAGCAGCTGACTACATCCAGTTTATGAGGAGGAAGAACTCTGCACACCAACAGGACATTGATGACCTGAAGCGACAAAACTCCCTCCTGGAGTCCCAGAGTGAGTGTTGTAACACTAGTACAACCAAACCATGAGTCATGTCACTGAGGTTAATTATTGTGTTGGTACTGGTGTGATTTAAGTTTGAGGTGAATCCACCTGTACCCTGGCATACACATTTTAATGTTTTTTTTGGGGGCAGTTTCAACCCACTGTGCTAGTTAATCATTAGCAATCTAATCCACATGAACACAATATACATGCTAGCTTGTACCTTGCAATGATTAAACATACAATTGCAGAATCTCTGTTACACGTCATCGAATGTGTATCCTTGAATATGAACCTCTTGTTTAATCAGCTGTATGTTATGGCTGTTTTAGGATAACAAATGGAATAACAGGCTCTTAGTTTTAGCCCTTTCCAGAACTGCATTTATTTCGCTGGATTTTAACCGCTGTTATAACTGAATGAGTCATCATAGGTCTGCAAATCCTTAGCTACGTATAATTGAAAGACTCTCCATGTTCCTACATATGTTTACTTTTAACTGGCCAACATGATCACAAGAGGTAAGATACAATATTGTGGTATTTACATCATGAGTAGTAAGTGTTTTAATGTGACTTGAAATGAAAGAAACAGGTATCTGAAAAAAGGAGATAGCACTTACTTATGTAAAGGTAAGTTTCTGGTACAAGTAGGGCAAGATAAGCAGGATATAAAGCTCATTCCATTCCCATACACAGAGAAGATTGTGAACACAGAGAAGCTAAAATGAATGGGAGAAACAATGAAGAAACCAGAAGTAATTCAAGGCTGTAATAAATTTGTGTGAGGCATGAATAGTGCAGACCAAATGTTCCACTATTGCTGATGCTTCATAACAGCCATGAAATTGAACAGTCACCTTGTGTTATTTCTGCTACATATATCTGCCCTGAACAAGGTATGTATTGTTCAGAAAATATATGATAAACCAATATCAAAAGGGCAAGGGCTATGCTTTGAAGGACCTCATATTTGACTGTGCTTAGAAAATGACAAGAGTCAGCAGAGAGAGAAGATGAGAATGATAGTGCAGATGAAGAATCACAAACCTTAATATCAACAGCACTGAGATGCCATCGCCACTACCACCACCACACACAGCTGCCAGTCAAGGATCCAGCTAAGTTCTCACAGGTGGACTTGAAATGATTTTAGATATTCTGGCATTTCCTTTAGAACAATATTATAAAATTGTTATTGCAAAATAAATTTGTATAACATTCATTTTTATGCATTGTCTTTAAAGGGTCTGCCAGACTACTAGTGGCATTAATGCCCCCCCCCCCTTCCCACTGCTGCCAGGGAATGGGGAATATGTACAACTTTCCTTGTTGTTTCAAGCTTTGCTGTATGAAGATGTATGGAAATTGGCGGTATAGGTGAAACCAGATGGAAGTGATTGGTCAGCATGATGTCTGGCTGCTTAATACTCCCTGGGGAAAGAGGCCATGTGTACCCACAGATTGAAGGCAATGTGGACCCTGGAGCTGGTGTGGGCATGGAGATGGAAAGGTTCATTTCATTCTTGGGAATCCAAGCCCAACCATTCAGCCACCATACTACATGAGATAACCTGCTAAATGTAGTCAAAGCACCTACAAATTCATTGTAGTTGGCCAAGGAATTCCATATGTTTGCTGAGTACTAAGTACAATGAAGTAACAGAAGTAGCGTAACATTTAAGAGCTGGTTAAAATACAGGAAATTGTGAATATTAACATGGGGTATTCTGTACCACACAATGAAATAATCTTTAATAGTAAAGATAAAGTTCACCCTAGAACAGGCCACGAAGGCCCAGAGGGGGAGTAAAGGTATAGCTCTACTCCTTCCTTAACCTTAGCACTAGGTGGGGGTGGGTGGTCAGCACCACGCCCCGGCTGCTTTACCCCCGGGAAAGACCCAGTACCCATATAGGAGGCTAATAATGAATCTTTAGCCTGCTGAATTGCTTAACTGCAGTCAGTTTGTTTTGCCATATACAAAACTAAAGAATCTTCAATATCAAGTGGATGTTGTTTTTGTTTGTTGTCATCGTGACCACTGACGATGGTGACAGTGATAAAACATCTGCTTCTGTTTGATGATATGAGGAGAAATACCTTTGTGTCATGACCATGTTGGAGAAGAAATTGCATGTTCAGTGATAAAACACTTCACGTGGTTAACTTACTTCAGATCAACATAGTTCCCCTATTGCAGTAATTCAAAAGCGGTGCTCATTTGGAAGGACAGAGCCTGTAATTCAGCCACAAAGCTAATGAAATGTTTACAGTGAGAATTTGCCTTAGTTTAATGCATGTCAAAATGAACGTGTAAAAGTCGCGTGTTTGAAGTGTGTTATTGAATGACACCCATCATTTGCTAAGATCATATTGTTGGTGATATATGAATGAGTATGGAGCATTTTGAAAAGCCAAAATACTTGAAAAAACTGTCCCAGTGCCACTGTGACCAGCACAAACCCTACAAGGGCTGGCCTGGCATTGAACTCAGTTTCCATACTTAGAGGCCAGCAACTAAGTGGCTGTGCCATGGCACAATCATATGTAGGATTCCTGTCTGATGTAAGATAGCATATGAAATGTGGCATTGTACAAGTGGAACAACATTTTGAATCATCAAATGTTCTGTGGTAATTCGTAGCAAAATTACAGCTGTTTCTGTTACATTTCCTGTTGCAGCCAAGTGAAACGGAAGGCCCAGTCGAGCATGAACATGTTGTTCTGCTTTGTTGTGCAGAAGTCTGTTTGCTGTTCTGGGGTTTTGCTGAAACAATTACAGAACACATTCCATTTCATTATATACACCCAAACTGTACAACATAGTATTTTTCTTACAGTAATTTCATACTAACTTTACCATGATACCAGTGTCCAGCTTGTCCAGCAATGCTGAATTCGTTTTTGACCTATTTTGGTGGGACTTATTACATATATTACTTTTCTGAGGTTATGTTGTTGATCATAGGTGAATCAAATGAGTATGAAGCCTGGTGGAATGATAATGACTGATGAAAACCAAATTACTCAAGAGAAACCTCAGCCATTGCCACTTTCTCGACCATACATACAAAAGTACAGAAGTTTGCTTCATATCTATTTGTTATTCTGATGTTTCATGTATCAGTTCTAAAGAATCGACTGCCACTTCAGAGCATGTGCTATGTTGATGCTTGCAGTTCGAACACTGGAGAAAGCTAAAGCAACAGGAAACTATGCTGCTGAATCCAGCGAGGTGTCTCTTGTCAGCTCCAAGTCAGACTCGGTGACATGTTACCCTCATGAGTCTGAGTCTGACACATCTGATTCAGAGAGCACCCATGCCACACGTCGTCCAAAGAAGTTGAAAGTGACAGGCTTGTAAAGTGACATGGATTGCATAGTGTGTGCATTGTTGTACCTGAGAATTGAACATAATGAAACACGCTGCCAGGTGGGATGTGGGCAATAATTTGTTGGTGCTTAATGTGTCGTGACGGGTCGAGATTCCTCTCTTTTAAATGTTGCACCGTAAGATGTTAGAAATGTACTTGTTTCCCTCGAGTGCCTCTCTTAATAAAGTCCTGTTGGCTGCGTTTAAATATGAAAGTGCACATTTGAAACACTTAAAAACATTATATTTGCTTGATTTTAGGATATTTGTGTTCTGTTGTGCTGTGTATGTCACTGCAGTTGGTCTCCATACCCTCAGTTATTCATACATTCCTTATCAACGTTTTTTTCAGTTTAACAATTCCCAGCTTTATGAACACAATCTGACCACCTTAGTTGGAATTCCCTACACATGTTCTTAAATACCAAGTTGTTCAGTATGGTCTGTAACATGCATCAACCCCTTGAAATATACTGACAATATTTCAGTCATTATAATTTGAATGTAAGTATTTATTATAATTTATACACCTTTGGTCATCCTCATCCCTTCTCTGCAAAAGATCAATGCAATTTTTAGATGATTCATGCTTAGTGAACTTGTGGACATACTCTTTGATTTTATCGTCTGAGAGAACATGGATAAAACTAATTGAAAGGTATAAAAAAGAAAGCCCCCAAACTCACAAAACTACCACATGGGTATAATCCCATTAATCAGGTACTGTGTCTGCCCTCTTAAAATGCTTTATACCTACTGAAGAAGTTAAGGTGACCCACTTGGTCTGGCATCCCAGTGCTGTCAAAGTTAGCTATGAGAATAATAATCACTAAAAGTGCTTCATTGTTGTACACACACCACTGTAAGATATATGGCTTGGGGAGCATGAAAATCTGAATACTTATAATGTTTTGCTTGTGAACATTAAAAATTTCTGTGTCTCAACATGTTTCAGGTTTATCCTTTTGGTACCCAGCCCAAATTTCATTCTGTTACAGTGCTTGATCTCATATATAACAGTATGTGACTGGGAAGAATTCAACCTAATGAGAAGTCACAAACTGCCATGTAATTATTTGATAGGACATCTTGCCAGAGAAGTTGCTCTCTGCTTGCTGCTAATTTGGTTCTGTAGAAACATTTCTTGAAACCTACATTTTTAATCATTGAAATATTCTTTTTCTTTTAGCTGACAACCAGGGTATTTTTAAATTTAAGGAATTTGTATTTGCTTGAGAGAGTGAGGCCACAATTGAAGCAGGTAACTGGTTCTTGACTTGAAAAAGGTGGACAAAACAATAATACCTCTGTTTTGAGATTTCATATGCTGTGGCAGATAAGTACCAGTATTTCTGAGGAATCTAATATATCTACCATGAAAATGAGGTACATGATCTACCTGGCTACAACACATAACATTCGAGACCATAATCATAATGTTGCCACTGACTTCGAATTTGAACAGGATTTCATTGTTGTAACTGCCTTGCGCTAGTTTAAGTTTCAGAAATTGTAATTTGTGCTATGTGTATATAGGTGTTCCTGCCATATTAATTGATTATTATTATTATTATTATTATTATTATTATTATTCTCTCCTTTCAGTGACATAAAGACTGTTTCTGTTTCTTTGGTCTTTTCATTACATTGCTACTTGTAAATTTATACAAGAGCAATATTTTGAATTTTTTGTGACTTTTTTAATTTATTTTTTTTTAATTTTGAATTTCATGGTCAGTGAAATATCTGTCATTCACAGTTATTGGTTCTGACCCATTCCTGGAATGATCATGTATAAGAAAAATGTAGTAACAGTGATGTGATGCTTTTGGAATGTACAGTAGCAGTAACTATTTTTACTGGTGGAGTCTAGTTGAAATGTGATGGCACCCAGTGCCGCACAGGAGGGAAAGTGAAGGGGGAACTGGCTAATGGAATGGGTAGCCAGTACTCTTCACACTACCTCAGAACATGGTATATCCAGCATTACTACCGCTGATGCGCGCACCTTGGCTGCCAGTAGTCAACTGAATTTATGCCCCTGCTGATTTAAATGGACTCATCCATTTCGCCAAAAGAAGAAATCTGGTTTCTGCGCATGTGCCATCACATTTCAAACATAGTCTAATAATTGTTAACATATGAAATGTTGCTGCACATTCGCCAAGTGTCAGTGATGGCTGAGCAGTGGAGGTGATGAGGAAAGTGGCAGAGCTGTTTTCTACACGTGATAATGTAGTACTGTTTTGCATCACTGTTTGTTTCCATTGGAGTTAGACAATTAAAAATTGTGTGATATGGCATCATCATTCCTATTATTTGGTTTCTGTGCCAAATATAGTTGGAAAATCATTGAAACACGTTTAAGGAATGTGAACTACAACATAACTGAAATTGAAAAAGCGTGTACGACCACAACCATTTTCAGTTCTTAAGGGTACTGGCACCTAAATTGATGTGCATGGTAGAAACATCTTGTTGTGTGTGTGGACAACTGCTGCTGATCCGTAAGGGATGTCATTTTTATGAGACATAAAAGTATTATGGTATCCATCAAGACCTCATAAGTGTGGTGACTTCCACGAGGACCAGATATGGCTGAACACTTCAAGTTCTTACGCATCTGGAGACAGTGAGCTGGCCACAGTGATGTTTCCAGAATGAATGAGTTCTGTGATCATCATGAGGGTGAGGGCAGTGATGTATAGAAAAGGGGGGTGAATGTAAGCTTGCATGAATGCGTTTAACCAATGCCTGTGCTGATTAAAAAACCATTATGTCATTCTTTTACACAGGTGGACTTGAAGAACAGACCATTTTGAGCTTGTAATTGGCACTCATATCTGAAGTTCACAGTTTAAAACAAACTAAACATGTCATATACAGCTTTGGGATAAAAGGTTACTTGCAAGTTGTATTAATGTAACTGCTTGCATATTCATTAGTTTAGTAGGTGTAAGATGCAATTACAGTTTACCGAAATTTTATATTTTGTTTTGGGGTTTTGCACTACATTTTAGCAAGCACTACTACTACTACTGCAGTTGGTAAATTCCAAAGACACAGACCCCTGTTCTAATTATGAGGGGCGATATTAAACTGTTTCTTTTTCTGTAGAGTCTTGCCACTGTCCAAGCCAAGCTATTTTATTAGAGAATGCCATCCTTTAAGGTTTGGGGATTAAAGTGAACAATCGTGCTTCCCAGTTCTCCAAAACTAGAACTTTCATTTGCACAGCAATGGGGAGAGGCATCTTCTTTTGAAAACGTGCTCATTTTTGCTGGTAATAAGTTATCAGGGTACATAACTGAAAGTAATTGGGTATCTGAGTAGAATGGCATAGTTTCTTTTGTTGGTGAAGTTACGGTCTTGGTGGAACACGGTTTTGTAGGGATCAGGAAACGACACTTTCACAGGATGAGGGATTCATGATGTTGAGCTGAATGGGGGTGTGAGAGCTGTACAAAGATCTGGAACTGCCAGTCTCTACAGATGTGTTTAATCAGTCAACGTGAAATTAGTCTCTGAGAAATACTGGCTCCAAGCAAGTCTCTCTGCCCATTACTGAGCCCTGTGTATAAATGCAACCAGAATATACAGAAATAAAGCTGTTATTGCTATGGTTGGCATCTTAAGTTACATTTTCACTGCTAGGTGAAAATGTAACAATTTGTTACAATATTCACTGTGCGCTGTGTTGGTTACAGCATACTGGTCAAATACCGAGTTCTTCTGAGTCCAACTTAAGATAGGTAATAAAAACACTGAAAATGAAAAAATTCGTCTTCAATTTACGACATTACGTAAAAGTCTGCAATGCGGAAATTAATGCATGACGTGCGCTTTATACGTGGTTCATATAAATTACTATTACGTGCTTGGAGATCACGATTGGTGTCGCAGCTGTAAGAAGATCTGACATAGCACACCCACTGCACCACACATCATCTAATGGAGATACTGTGAAACGAAATCGTCATCACGCACTATAGTCAACAAAATAATCAATACAGAATAACAATTATTACTGTAAATGGATGTACTTCAGATCAGTGGACAAAAGATGGCCGCCAACACGGACATAGTGCGGAGCGTGACCGAATTGTAACCTTGAATGGCCCGGGGGGCGGGGGAGAGACGTCATGGGATAGAGCCAGTGGGAGAGGACACTAACCTGAAGCAGGGGATGCCTAGACGCCGTCAGAATTGACGGGCACAAACACACGTAATCTGTAGTTCCATTTCATTTGTAGGAATAGCTTAAAACATAGGATGGTCTGTGACATAATGTGAATGACGCAAAAGCAGACGACACATTCGTAAAACCGCAGTGGCCAAGAAATAACACACACAGCGTAAGAAGTAACCCAACGTTTAATGAAGGAGATAAGAAATGAATGTGAATTCTAGGACTAGCTTAAAATCCCACCTAACCTCACCTGAATTGCAGAAAAGAATGAAGGGAATAAGAAGACGGTGTGCAACGAAAAAATTACACACATAGCCTAAAAATTAACCCAACGTTTAATGAAGGAGATAAGAAATGAATGTGAATTCTAGGAATAGCTTAAAATCCCACTTAACCTCACCTGAATTCGAGAGAAGAATGAAGGGAAAAAGAAGACGGTGTGCAACGAAAATGCATTTGAATTAAATAGCGTAGAAAGTGTGTGATGTAATGGCAATGATGACGCTATAGGTGACGCAATAGCAGACGACACGTCACGCCCCTACGATCGCAGCGCCACGTGTGTTGGGCAGCGAGTTTCAGTTATTTCATTTGTCCACTAACCTAAAGTGTACCTATCAATCAGCAGCCATCATCTACATTAGCTAAAGCGCGCGTCAACCAGCTGCACGTGACTTATGTGCGATGCTACTTGCAGGACAAACTGCCGTCCACGGGGTACCATGGATCACGGATTATCTAGTCTCCATGGATTACTGATCATATAAACATTGCCACTGAGCCATGCCTGTTTGTTACCAAGAGACTGATTAGCCATAACCGGGTTGTGTGTGAGGAAGTTGAAAATTTGAGCTTCGAGCGGGCGAGGAGTATGGCGGAGTGTGATGTGGAGAGGAACGGGCAAACGGCTTCTCCAAGAAAAAGACCAAGGCGAAATGACATGTCGAAGGTGACAGTTGTTTTAGGTGCTCAGTGGGGAGATGAAGGAAAGGGGAAAGTTGTAGACATGTTGGCTACAGATGCAGATATTGTATGCCGGTGCCAGGTAAGATAGTAGGTAATCGACTGAAACCGAATTAGTTCCGTTAATCCTTTCTGCTCTCGTCACCGTTTATTTCGTACGAAGTATTTTGAAACGTAAATAGTAATAAATTTCAGTCCATTGCTGTGTTATATGCTGGCCCTGGGGTCTAGTTACGTGTTGTCTATAATAAGCCTTCAGTAGGACGAATGTTATCTTAACTGTATTTATGTTCTTGCATAATTCATATGCCGGCCTCTGAGAGTGTTGCATCCTTAACAAAGCAGGAGTACTTTTGCCCCTTAAATTTGTGTGACCACTAGATCATGAGCCTGAAATGGGCAGCGCTGTTTGTCAATATTACGATACCTGAAACCCCAACCTTGGCGATATAAATATACACGCAGCGGCAGACAAACGTCATGGTTTTGAAACGAAAGTAACAACTTCCTCCACATGTTTTAACAAAATGAAATACATTTCAAAGCATTGTGTAGACGTTATGTACTTTTTAAAAATATTACCATGATTTTCAACCTTCTGTATACTTTGTTCTACACTGTTGCCTGTTTATTTTCTGAGCTGCTCAAATTCAGTGGTATTCCAAAGGAGGCTGATATACACCTTGCTCTTGAGGTATCCCCATTGGAGGTAGTCAGAAGCAGACACATTAGATCTTGCAGGCCACAGAGTTTTAATCTCTTCAAACTCATGGCAGTTCAGTAATTAGGCACTTGTGACACAAGGAATTACAAATGTTTTTGAAATTATGGATGAAGGAGAATTATCAACTGTCTTCTTGTGAGAAATGAAGGACATCTGTATCTCTCAGCCTACATCAGGCCTGCTTTCATTACTGGGCAAAAACAAATCCCACCAGCACAAACACTGATCTTCTAACAGGAAAATGTTGACTGTGTGGTGTGATATGGCTTCCTTTGGGCTATGTGGTCTCCATCCTTTTGCAAATGATGCTGGCATCACACTAACTGTAACATTAGATCACTATACTGAGATGTTGTTTAACTTTCTTGCCTCAGAGTTATGACAGCATGGCTTTGACCTCCAAATGTGGTGTTTCTAGCAAGATGGGACAGCACCTCACACTATATGAAGCTGGATGAATGTAATGTCTTGGGATGGGAAAGTTCATTTTCCTGGTTTGTCCAGTTGTGTCTACTTCCTATGGGGATACCTCAAGAGTGAAGTTTATATCACTCCACCAATAACTGTCACTGAACTGGGGTGAATTGTGAGAGAAGAAACTGCAGAAATACTGTGGAAATGACACAGTAAGTAATGGGAAATTTGTTTTCCAGAGTGCAGTAATGTATGTTGAAGAATGGAAGTCATATCAATGACATAATTAAAAAAGAGACTTCTTTCTTTAAAAGAAAAACATTATAATGCACTTTATTTTATTGAAAAAGAAAGCATAAAGTTATTTTTTTCTTATTTATTTTTATTTCAATGCTCACATTACACTGCTGCAACCTGTGTTTTTTTTATCATTCTAAAGACAAGATAACCAATGTGCCCAAAGAAGAGTCTGTCCCATTGGACAAAATGGTACTGAGACAGGATTGTCTTTGACTATGTTTTCCTCTTCATTATCATACCATTGGTTCTCCATACTCATGTTTCATTCTTTCACGGCTGACACTATGCAGTATAATTGTACCCGTTTTGAGCACCATTAAGTAAAGCAATTTATGGGATTTGATGTTCGCATAGTGGTGGTAGTGTAGATGAAGTCTTAGGATGTGTGTATTAGTTGGCCAAGTAGTTCCTGATGTTTTGAAGGATTGTAGTGGCTTCAGTTTTAGGGTCAAGCAGTTCAAAAAGAATAGCTGCTTAAAAGAAACATTGGATGGTTGATGTGAATGGTGAATGGGGGGAGAGGGTTGGAAGCCAGTAGTTGTGGTTGATGGCTTTAGGAGGGGGCTTGGTGTTGTCACTTGGAGGTTAGGAGAGAAGTGTGTGATGTGAAAATAAATCAGAGTAAAAAAGGATGTTGTAAAAGATAAGTTACATTTTACATTGAGACATTAAGGAAACGAATTATAGAAATGAATTAATTAAAATTAAATAATAAGAGTGAACTGAAAAAGAGAAGGAATGGTGAGAGATGTAGGCTGTTGAAAGGCATATTGCTGGATACTTGTATAGTCAAAGAGCTGAAATAACCCCATTTTATCTCATCTCTTTCAGTTTAATTACCTTATGCCTATACTTTAAATTTATTTGAATTTTTGGTAGCCATTTTAGTTTGTCTTTATGGCATTGCTCCTCCATTCAATGTTGTTTCTCTTTACTTTGTAACCTTCACTTGCATCCTCCTAGCCACTAAACTCAGACACCTCCCAGTACTGCTGCTGTTAGCTTGCCACTATCTGCCCTCTACCCTGTCTTTCATTCAGATCTTCTTGGACTGCTGGAACCTGAAGATGAATCCTTTGTCATGTCAGGGTGCTACTCACCCTGTGTCACAGCATTAAAATAATCCTGTCTTTCTTCTCTTGATTCTCAATTTTATTTTTTATTTTATTTTAAAAAATTGATATAACACATTATGTAATAAATGTGTATGGTTTGAGCACAAAGTAATTATGTTGACCCATCATTATTCTTACATACATGTTTTTTTAATAATTTGGGATTTTAATTCAGGCAAATGCTTGTACACAGTAGAAGGTGTGGAATAGATATCTTTGTAATGCTGGCATAAATAGTTTGTTACCATGATTGAAACTTTGGGTGGTAGGCAGAAGTTGCTTGATTCCCACCATACATTAGAAACTATTCTGATATCTCCTGAGGTTAGCAATTAGTGTATGAAAGTCACATCTTTGTCTTGTGCTGTTTAGTTCTGAATTTGTTTGGAAGAATTCTGTGTTGCCTTTGTAGGGAAATTTTGTGTTCTGAGTGATGTTTCTTTTGTTGTGCTTATGTTGGTATTAAGATAAGAGAGTTAGTTGCTCATCAAGATGGCGTAATAAACATTGGTCCTCCGGGCCAGATCTGTTAACCACGAAGAAGTTCTGAATTAATTGTGCAGCGTCATGTAAAAGAATATCTAAGAATGTAATATTACAAGAAACAGTTGAAGACATAAGTTGAAGTGTTCCCATCCAAAGGCGAAGTGAAGTGAAGTGAAATACTAGGTTGATGTAAGCTCTGATGTCATCGTTCATACAAAACATGGAGGTGAGAGGGAAAAAATTAATACGTGTTTGTGCTAATACAAAAGGTGCATTTACAAGATTAGAAAGCTTTGTAGAAAACTATTTAATAGATCCAAAGCCTGAACAATTAGAAGTGAGACTTAAATTAGTTAATGAAAATTGGGAGAAATACTCTGAAGCACAGGATGAATTAGAAGAAATAGGACATGAT
>Ga0136643_10003365_pt1 | contig 21525 bp, 18 predicted proteins | sample TergutLab28metaG_FD_96883 | JGI IMG/M metagenome (GOLD analysis project Ga0136643, IMG submission 96883) | Labiotermes labralis P1 segment gut microbial communities from Petit-Saut dam, French Guiana - Lab288 P1 (version 3) (version 3) | ecosystem: Host-associated > Arthropoda: Insects >...
GCGGCTGGGACGGGAAGCTTTTTCTTTACCTTCATACAGTGCCGATGTTCAAATGCGGGGTGCTCTACCTTCCCCCCCCCCCCCCTACTGAATCATGGTTTGGTGCTCATTTGAAAATGGAGGCAGCTTCGTTTATCGACGTTGGCTGTCTCTCATATTATGTATCATTGAATGGCAGGGATGATAAATGCATAATGCGACCGGCAATCTCGACACAGGTTTTTATTGGTTTCTCTGTGCCTAAAAGCAAATACTGAGATGGTTCCCAAGATTCCAAGTTGTCACTACATGCTTCTCACGTAGCCCTACCGACTTAAATTTAGTAGTAACCAATTTCATATTTTTGTATGCATGTAAAATAATCACTGCCACCGGGTGACAACACAATTGCAGTTAATAATAATAGTAATAATAATAATAATTTGGAAAGAAGCCTTTGTGGCCTAACTGAGTGCTTGCTGAAAGTGTCCGGAGGGACTGAAGAATTCGTCGAGAAACTCAGTCTGGATCGCCGTTGACCTTGCCGAGACTTGGAATTGTTACGTAACGAATAAAGTCGACAGCGATATGCTTGAACTTGATATGTGGCTGTGAAGAGTGGGGACTGAGGGGGGTACTTTCGCCATGTTGAAGTTTATACATTTGATACAGGCCTCAGAAAAATGTAATTAATTAAGTTAATCAGTAGGCTGTCATTTTGTCGTTGACCTTGCGTTTAATAATTAAAATGGCTTGTAGAACATCCTTTTACTTTTGGTCTCCATATGGATTTTAAAACCTTGTATTTCCTTGATTGCCTTGACACGGCCATTTTGTTTGTCCTCTGTTCAGTTCGATATGGTGCTGTGCTTCTCTTTAATTTTCCTTTCATATCAGAGTCTTCTAAATAACAGTACTGCGTGTCCTGTTGCTGAATAGAGCATCCTCAATTCAGGTAGATACGTCGGTACACACCAACCGCAGTTAGGCTATCACAAGTGAATCGCCCTGTGCTTGTCTGACTCAAGACTTTTGGCTTCCTTTAAATAAAGATCGTAAATCTAGCAACAAATGCCAAGGGACAGTGAACTATAGCATAAAGCCACGCGTTTATGCTCGTCGGGATGAACAGCTTTTGTGTTTGTCTGTGGGTTGGCCTCTTTCCACCCACATTTTGAAGTGACGTCGCGAATTTCGCAGAAAGATCACGATTACTTTATGTGGAAGCCACGAAATGGATGTTTACTTCTTTGCGATAAGCAGGTTAAGTTTCACGATTTCGAGGGAGTGTTTTGTGTAAGTAGGCTGCTCCAAATCTGAAGGGAACTTCAACAGCGTAGTCGGCATAGCGACTGGGCTGCAGGGGAACTGTGCTTCGATACCCGGCATGGGCAAGAGATTTCTCTCTCCTTCAAAGTTTCCAGACGGGCTCTGGGGTCCACTCGATCTCCTATTCAATGGGTGCTGAGGACTTCACCAGTTGCCGAGATTAAGAACGATTGGAGCTATACCTCCACTTCTCCATATGGCTTCCTGGCATACACAGAGAGAACTTTAATTTCCCCCCCCCCCCAATTCAAACCGAAGTTCGCGGTTAATTAGTTGGCCAATCCTGTTGCGTATTCTGGAAGCCAGGTCATATTCTGGGCCTAGAGATGGCCATCCTGACTGACGTTTGCAATATTTCGGTCCTTACAGTGAAATAATAAAATTTTAATACAAATAATTCACGGCCTTTTCCGTCAAAATCCCTTCCAATTCTTATTTCAAAGTGTCCTTTCTTCTATGCTGTAGTGCCAGTTCAGTTGAAATTGCAATGGCACGACCGACAGCTTGTGTGCTTTTTATTGGTTCCATATAGAGAAACCAGGTAATAAACATCCCATACAATGCTTATCGCAAACTGCTGGGTCCTTTATTACATCGAAAGTAATTCCGTCCTATCTTCTGAATATAAAATTTAACATCACAATTAAATCTACCCTCTAAGCCTCGCGAACGATCTCTTTCTTCAGGTTTTCCGACAAAATATTGCATGCCTCTCTTTATTCTCCAGTGCATGTTGCTGAACTAGGATTTCTCCATACGAGTTGCGAGCACTCTCCTCACAAGCCTACTCGCATGCTCTTTTAATCTGCATTCTTCGCTAAGGATCAGAGATCAGTTTTCATACCCGTAAAAACAGCAAATAAATTAGAGGTTTATGTTATATTTTCTAATGTTTAATCTTTGTGTTTTTGGTGATAAGACAGCTACACAATCAATCTTGAAAGGAACGACAAGAGTTTTCTCTGTAACCCAATCTGTCCCTGAATTTTTGTTGCCTCAGATTTATCCACGCAAAGCCGAAATCGTGCTGTGGCATATTTTTCGTCCGTTTTTCTTATTTTATGCGAATAATTTGCAGCAACGTCCTCTAATTATAGCTTTGGCATAGGACGGAACCATTTAAATTAAAGCAGGTGTCTTAATTTGGTCCAAGGAAATCGTTGTTGCCTTTCTCTCGGTGTTTTTGAAGCAACACATTAAACAATACATTAACGCACGAAATGCGGCAAGAGACGTTAGCCGGGATAGCGCAGGCGGCTGTTGCCTGGGCGATACGGAGTTCAATTACCGGCAGGAGCCAGAGATTCTTTTCTTCTCCAAAAAGCCAGACCGCCTGGGGCCACTCAGCTACCCTTTCAGTGGTGTTGGGGGTTCTGTCTGAAACATCCGGGCGTGAATTTGATCACTCATCTCCATCTAGTGCCGAGGTTAAGAGTGTGTGAAGCTGAACCCTTTCTCTGCTCCCGCTATACTCCTTCATGAAGTGGTCAGGGACAACTTGACTGTTTACTTCTACCATGTCGCTGGAAATGTTGACGAATTCCAGTTGAGACAAAGGGTTGATGCCGGCCTTTCGCTTTTTCCACATGTCTGCTCTATGTTCCCCCATTGCAACTCATCTAATGACACAAATTCGCTGCACACAAAGTGATTTTGTGCGAGATTTGGTGTTCTCACACTGGTGTTGCTGAAGATACGCGTTTTCTTGGTGTTGAACCATATCGAATGCTACCGATATTTCGAAAGCTCGTGGTGCCTTTACCTTTAGTTCTTGGGGTGCTTAACCCTGCCGAAGAAGGCACTACGATCCTTCGAAATATGGGCAGCTGCCAGTTGATATGGTGTAACACTCCAGATGACTTGAATTGTGGGTGCTGTTGCGTTCTGTCTTATTTGGCGGAGGGTAAAAAGGTAAAGGTAAAGTGATACCGTTACAGGCCCGGTGTGGCCCAGGGGGTGGGTAGAGGTATAGCTCTACCATTCCATGACCGCGGCATTAGAAGTGGGTGAGTATTTGCGGGAGGGTAATTGCTCGAAAGTAAGGGAGATCATGCACATGGCGGAGCAAGATGATACGAGCATCATCGTAGCACAACTCAATTAAGTCGGCATTAGGGCAGTTGAAACAATCTCACCGTACAAATCAGACGTCTGGCACAACATGTTTGCATGTAACACTGCACTTTACGACTAAATCGTTAGCACGATTTGAATTTCACGTGTTTTAGGGTTTCACCATTACCGAGTTGAGTATGCCCGTCTTGTCTGACAGACGATTTAAGTTGGGATAAGCCTATCAGCATTTTAGTAGACGTTTACTGGCATTTTGTGAAATATGGTGTCGACATGACGCAGCTGAGGGACCGTCCCTTTGCTGTTAGATCTGAGGTGACTGTCTTCAGCAGCCGAGATGATGACTGTACTGACTTCTAAGAAGGGAGCAAATCTAAGGATATTCAATGTTGGATCTTGAGATGTTGTATTGTTGCAGATTTTGTAAGTACGTAACTTTTACCGATCAATCTTCGTTAATTGTGAAATTGAAACTTAGTGACAAGGCAGCATATTTTATTGCTATATTTAAGAGATATTATAGTCATTATATACTTAGTACTGAGTTATGGTTCTTGTTTCAATACAGCCAGAAACTCAGACTACGTAGCGTTGAAACATACGTTAATTAGTACATAGTGAATGGTGCGGGGTGCTGCCTGATTTGAAATGCTGTCCCGGTATGCGCTCGAAGAGATGGAGGGGGAAAAATACTTAGGCTAACCGGTACTGGAATCGAGATTTGAATTCATGTCTTCCCAAATATAAAGCAAGAGCGTTAATATGCTTAACCGTAACCTTCGGTGTGAGATTTTCTAAAAGTTATCAAAATCCTCAGCTAAACCAAGTTTCATTGTATTTTGTCTGTATCTTCACGTGGAATATTAAAATGTATTGAACTGATATTAATGAAACGTCACAGAAACACTGCACAGTGTTCCAGGTGGGTTTAGGGATGCATGTAAAGTCGGTATCTGTGTCAGGATTACGTTCGTTATCATCGTGTTTTGTTGTCATTTGATTTATACATAGGGGCGTTGTAATAAATTTCGATGCAGTTTAGGATTTCGAACCAACTACGAGTATCGTGTGAGATTTTATTAACGAGACGACGTAGCAGGCACGAAGTAGGAGTCTGGGTTCCACATGTTTTCGACATTACCCGCTTATGATTATTTCTAAGTATTCAAACCAAAACTGTTTCAGACTGCGCACTGTACTTCATTATTTGCATTCGCCGTCTTGGAAGCAACAAAATAAGAATAAGTTATAAGGTCATTAAGGATAAACAAATATCATTCCTCATCTGTGGCCGGTAAGCCTAAAGTATTTGGGTTATGAAATAAGAAATTTTGTTCACGTGTGTTCTAATTACAGCAGCTAGACTTCTCTGTAGCAAGAATCATGTCGACCCACAGATTTCTCCTTGAGAAGCTAATAGTCCCTCCTTCACGTGGCTAACACAGTCCCCTCCTTTTATGAAAGAGTAAGGGTCATTACTGCGTTCATTCACACATACCTGCTGCTGGGTCAGTTCCACTGCCAGTTGAGTTTATTTCAAATCTTCACGTCCTATATCTTCAAAATCCGCTGTAATCAAAACAGTATTTACTTGCACAATTTTCAGTATCTCATAACTCGGTAAACGGAGTTGTGAGCATTAGATAATACATTTTTTGCGCTATTTTTCTGTAAATGTATCTTAAACTTCAGGGCGATTTTTGTCCCCGTGAATGTAATTGTTCCGTGAAATTAATTTCGTTTCTGTTTCCTCAAATTCATGTTCAGAATTAATATAGGCATATCTGGAGGTAATGTGATAGTTTTAACAACGTTTCTTCTTGTGTTTTCCTCAAACACATGCCAGCATTTTCATAAGTGATTAAGTAAGGTTAGGTTGGGCCCGGACATAAGAGTAAAGCACGTAAAAAGCTGGTACACAGTCTTAAGTTGAGGCATCCCCGTTGTGTATGTAACAATAAGTTAAGGATAATGTAGGTCGAACACAACTAGTACTAGTTGTGTTCGACCTACATTATCATTAACTTACTAGCTGGTGCGCAGATCAGGAAGATTATACTAAAATGAGTATTAGGAATAAATTTATGTGAACTTGAATTGGATGTGGATGTAACTGGTTCAATAATAATATAATTGGACTTGAATTTTCCAGAACTCTGTAAAATATCGTTTCTTTTGGTCGCCATTACTGAAACTTTTTTTTACCACAACTAGTTGAATATGGTTCCATAAACATAGTTTTCTTATCCATGTGAGCGACTATAAGCTTCCCACGAGAAAATTATCTATTCATGGATATAATTAGGATTACAAGTGTTGATCTCTGAAAGCCTGTAACATAATGAACACCAGTGACGGTACCGACTGTCATATTTTTGCCAGTTTATTTTGCATTGACGTATACATGTCAGTTCTGTTCCCATTCTGTCCATTACCAGTGATGTGACTGTAACTAGAAGAGATGTGAATCAGGTCGTTGTTTTGGTTCAGAACTGTTAGTAATAAACCTGTCTGCTGGAATTAAATTCGTGCACATCATGTCAGCATAACAAGTACCCGTCCTTGCTTGTCTGAGTTCCCCCAACAATACACGTAAGCTGAATTTGAGGAATTGCTTTCTGGACTTTTGGACAAGATCTTTGAACCTGTTTGTAACTTCCTCCATTAGGTAACTTTAATTTTATTGTATGGTTATATTCATGTAGTTTAACACATCACATTCGGATGCTGGATTATGTTGCAATTTGTGTATCTGCTCTAATGTCAACTGCTATGTTGCACGTCGTGAATGTGACGTGTAACGGTGGTTATAACTGCTAATTATTAAAGGTATGGGAAGAAATGGCATTTGCGGAGCGGCTGAGAAAATCGACATGAATTCTTTTAGTATTCCTGTTGTCCAGAACGAGATGTGGACTAGGAACCTAAAGAAGACGAAACATTTAAGTAACACACCAACAAATGCACATATATAGTTTTTAGTAATCTAAAATTTACATTAAATTAATGTAAATTGTAGGTTATTAAAGACTATATATGTGCATTTGCTGGTGTGTTACTTATACTGCAAAATTCACGGTGAAACGATAAAGATAAGACGAAACATGTTTTGGGTCTGTTACGGTAAGGAAAAATTCATTGGTCCTACCAAGGCTGTCCACTTTCTCCTCCCGCAGTCTTTAGGGCATCAAAAGCTGAGGAAAGGCTGTAAGTTACGTGAGTTGTTACGTGCAGTGGGACCACGCTTATGAAGCTAAATTTAGGCTTTCGTGTATTGGAAAAGGGTCGGCAGGGTTACTCCGTACTACAAACGGTTACAATGAGGGAATGTAGAACGTCTTGGTTTGCATGAATTGGTGTAATTCGTTAGTCAGGGGAGCTGCATGCTTAATTACGCATTATTAAAGTAATTAATAACAAAAATTAATATAGAAACGCGAAAATCTTGCTAAGAATATCTCGTATTGGATGTTTGAATGTCGGAGTTCAGGAAAGAAGAAAGTGGAGAAGAAGGCTACACGATTCGGAGTAAAATTCCCGTTTCGTCAACACCCGTATTACATATAAATGAGGTGTTTAATTTTTTTTGGGGGGGGGGGGGGGGGTGCCGGAGGTCAGTGGTTGTTTAATCTGCATCCGTCTTTGACAGGTTAGGGTACTAATTCGCCGAGTTATTGTGAAATCGGTAATAAAAGAAAATTAACAATTCTGTCTGGCTGTCAGGTGTCAGTATGGTGTCATTGCTGCTGCATGTCAGCCTTCTTTCAGAGGCTCCCGTGTTGGTATGTCAGGCCTTTATAGCACACGGACCGCGGATCGCATGTGGCTCATCGAGGCTCACTGTGCGGCCCTTGATAACGCTTGGAAATGTGCGTTTAAAAAATTCTCCGCCATGAACGTGAATAAAAAAAACTCTCTTCTCTGACGACCCCGTGAAAGACGTTTTGAAAACATCCACTTCATGTATGACGCCAAATACAGCAGGTTGTTTGCCGAATTAGATGTAATCTCTCATTAAGCTTGCAAGGTGATCGGGAAAAAGACAAAAGATTTCTTCCGACAGAACTTTCTTGGTCTTTTCATGATTCACATGTAAAAGCAAAAAAAATGAGAAAATTATTCATTTTATTGGAATACATTAATAAAGCATCGCCCCCCCCCCTCCACCGGAATATATCCCTGCGGCTCGTAGCTGTCTGCTTTGGAGCAATACGGCAATCTCCGCTTTCCGAATTGTGCAGGCTTATGGTAGACGGAGAAATCACTGAGAGAGAAATTCTTCACAACTCAGTATGAATCGAATTATACCGTTGAGAGATATTTGAATACAACGTTAGCGAAAGTAATTAGCATACAGAAAACGAATATGGCGTGATGTCTGGAGGTATTCTGTTACAATGTCAATTGTGGAACCGATCATGATGTTCATGTGGATTTCGCCAGGATCTGTAATAGCGTATATTAGCTTCACATACATAAAGAAGATCTTCAAAATTCTTTGCTGCTTACCATTCAGGCATATCTTCCTATTTCATATGCACGATATCTACAGCATTTACAGTTGAAACGGAATTGTTAAATAACTCACGAAAGACGAATACTCAGTACGGTCTTGTGCACCATATTATGGATTCTCTGTAGGAGGGTTTGAGAGTTTTATGGTGGGGTATTGGCTTTTGTTGGTATAATTTCTACAACACCTTTTGTTTGGAGAGGCAGAACAAACTAGCGGCGATGACATGAAGTTTTATGTCACGCGATACTTATCCTTTGAGAATTGCTAATTTAAATACAGCCGACTCAGATCAGTGCGTCACCAGTACTTATAGCTCTATCTAAAGACAAATACTTCGGTCCAGAATGGAGTTGAATCTGTCATGAACGCAAATAACCGGGCCAGACAGCGCTGCCAAGAAGTGTGGGTATATTGCTCCAGGAAACTGGTCCTTTCTGCCAGTTGACACCGATCTTTGTGCGGCCGCTACACAATCTAGCAAAATTAAATTTACGGCTTTTAAAAAAATCAGGGAACTTAAAAAAAATTGTTTTCCCTCTAAAGCTTGAAATAATGTCCTTTTCTTAGTTTTATAGTTGCAGTATTACGAAGCTTAACCGACTTTGATTAGGGTTACTGTTTTCCGGGACATGCCGCCATGTCATTTGGCAGATGGGTACCAACACTGAGGTGAAAACTTATACCTCTATCATTAGGGTAGAAAATTAACTTAATATTCACCTCCATACGGACTACAAATCTCATCTGTGTGATTTTCAGTGCGGAGAAGTGCAACAAGCACAAAGTAACTTCCGACAATTTCATTCAACTATTTGCACAAATAACTATTTGCTCTTTTTTTGCTCCTACATGTTTCTGCCCCTTTAGGCTGGATGAAATATTTTACAGTTAATCTATTGCAAGGAGTATGGGTAACTCTTAATAAAGTAACTTATTAAATTGCATAGTTTGAAATAACTCCCTACAGAAGTTGTTAGTTGCTCTGCTCGTGAAGAAATCACCACGATATTATGGAGTTTGAAGGTTCATCACAATATTCACATATCAGCATGAACTATATCGTGAGTAATTTTAAATCCCCTAAGTTCTTATGGAACGTGAAGGTTCATTACAATGTTCACATGTCAGCATTAACCATGTCCAGAGCCATTTCAAATTCAGTCCACTGTCTGTACGTCTGTGATACCGAAGTGGTCTCAAATGATCAGACTGAAGTTTTTTGTGAATTTGTCAACTAAGTTTGAACTTCAGAATTATAGTTTCAAATATCCAGAATTTGTGACTTACTGAAAAGCTATATGCTGACTGTTTTAGCTACATACCGACTGAGGGATTGTGTACGGAACTAATGTAACGTGTACGGCTTGGGTAGTGAGTGACCAGTCACCGCTGACATTCCTGTATATGCATTTAAAGTGATAATTAATGGTAGGGGTAATTAAAATGATCAGTATTATTTATTGAAAACTCTAAATGCACAGGCGTCACTTCTGTAAGCGGGGCCCAAACACTTTTCAGAAAGTGAATGTACTATTTTCGGAAAGTGAATGTTCGAATCCATGAACTTTTAATTTGATTGCTCAAAGGAATAATAGTAACCACGTAAAGCTTCTCTTTGCTGTGTCAGATCCGTGACGTGTGTTAACGTTAACACGAGTTTGGAATCTGTATTTTTAATCTCGATCAGTTTGCAATACAGTTATTTGTATTCAATCTTTGCCTTTGCAGAGGAAAAATTCAAGTCGGTGAAATACGTCTGATGCATAGGCCTAAAACATTTTGTAATCCCTATCATTATAAGTTCTGTCTTAGTACGGAGAAAATCAAGCACTTAAACTGTCTGTGCAAACAAACACGTTTGCAATTTTCGCCCACATGCCGTCATCGGCCTTTTCATTCCGGCCAAAAATAGGCGTCGCTTAGTTAAATGTTGTGATGTGCCGTCGGTACACAGTTTGTTGCTTACCTTCTCCGTGGCTTATAATTGGATAATTTTAATGTATCCTGCAGTTGTTATTTGTCCATTACTGCTGAAACTGCTTTCACTTTTTAAAGCACTTCAGTTAACATTCTTAAAGCAATTTACATACATTTATTTAAACTTTGTTATTAGATGTGTACTTGGTCTAAAAAACTTGCATTGCTTTTTAACATTGTGGAGTGGCTATAAAAACGCAGCAAGTGTTTATTTAGTGGCGACTCTTCCTCTCAATGTCAATAGAACTCCATGAAGCTAAGTATTAAGCAGACGCTAGTAGTCGCCATTTATGGAAACCGATGTTGATTTCGTTAATATCTGTTTTAGTGGTCTTTTCTCTTCGCTATGATTTTTCTTATTAAAATTCTGTATACATTTCTCTTCTTTCCACATGCTCCATCAGCCTCCTCCCCCTTGGTTTGTGTTAATAGTATCCGGCAAAAAATATGCCTTTTGAAGATCCTCATTGTTTAGGGCTATTTTTTTTTAATCCATCCTCGTTGTTCTTTTTGTGTTATTGGCAGTATTATTGCTAATGCAGAATATGTCTTAAAAGGAATAATATAACAAACTTTACAACTAGTATCTGTGCAGTGTAGAGGTTTGGAGGTTTTGATACTTCGTGAATGCTTTGTGGTCCAGTTCACAGTCAAGTCACAATTCCACCTACGCAATCCCTGCTCCCATTTGTCGTGATAGAGCAGGAAAAACGTACATACGTAGCTGCTTTGTTTTGACCTGTGCTGTGTTTGTAATGCAATTCATTTCCTTTCATTAACAAATACGATTATTGGAAGTCGGTTCGTAGTGATTTTTATGCTACAGTTGTAGTTCGTTAAGTCAAGAGTCTGAGAAATTCTGGCTTTACAGCACGACTTGCGTTTGAAGCGGAAGACCCGTCCTATTACTTTTCAAGCTATAGCCTGTTTATTTCATTATTTAAGTCAATTTAAAGTAAGTGATGGTCCTCAAGATAAGCGTGGGGAGAAAATACATGAAAGGAAGCAGTATTCAAGGAACGTGACCCAAGCAAATGAGCGTTTGATGGATACCGAATCGGAATTGTGTTTTGCGTTGATTGCTTAGTGCCTGTATGAGCGTATTACTTCTTGTAGTCATAATTTAGGAACTTGTGTACTGACTGCCTAGTGTTTGTGGCCTTATTATTTTGTGTTAACTACTTAGTGTTTATGTGGTCTTATTACTCTGTGTGTTGCCTGTGCTTTATCTGTGTGGCCTTGAGTCCTGTGTTTCTGCTTAGTTATTTGCTACGTGGCTGAATTACTTTTTGCGTTGACTGCTAAGCGTCTGTATGGTCGTATTACTTTGTGTGCTGAGAGTTTATTGTCTGTGTAGCCATATTACTCTGTGTTGACTGCTTATTATGTGTATGGCCGTATTATTTTTTATGCTGACCCTTTAGCGTCTGTTTAGCCACGTTACTTTGTGTTGACTGCTTATTGTGTGTATAGCTCTATTACCCTGTGTTAACTGCTTAGTGTCTCTCTGGACTTTGGCCTTCTGTTGAGTTTCGTCTGCTTGCATTTCACCACCACACAGTTACAGGTGGCTCATTTTCACTTGCTTTGTTTATCCGCAGGTTCGTTGAGCTTCACGGGTGTCATCTGAAGAATCGAAAATTAGCGATCCTCTTATCCATTAACTCCTCCAGTTTAAGCAAGGTCTAATATCGTTTATAGTTAAGATTTAATAAATTTGAATGTAGGTACTTTCAAACTTTTGTACTTCTTTTCTGATTTCTTTTATTCTGGATACTGCATAATTTTGACTACCCTTGTGTCTAAATATGCATGAAAAGTAGATTTAATTTAATCTTTCAGTATGGAAACCGTATGCTTTCGGAACGTAACCCCTATTGCTACATGTTATACGATTCTCATTTTACGATTTTTCAATAAATGCAGCGATATTAAATAAGGCATTCCTTGTACTTAATGAGTTACCTGTACTTATTCAATTACTTATTTCGTTATTTAGTTGTAGGTTTAGAGGTAAGGGCGCTTCTAAAATAGATTTAAAAATAGAATGGTAGGTTATGGACTTAATTTATTGGGGGCTCAGGACAGGAACAGTGACGGGTTTATGAGGACACGGTCATCGACCTTCGGACTCCATTAAATACAGGGAATTGCTTGACTACTTGCCGAGCTCTTAGCTTCTCAAGAAGGACTTTACTCCGTGGAATTACAGTTACCTACATGAAACAGGACGGCCTAGACTTCCGTCTGTACCTCAGCAGGTACTATCAACTTCCTTCTGTAAGGAAGTACTCAGTATTTCTTCTATATACGTGCAAATGACGTGTTCTGACAACAAGAACCAGAAAACCCGCTTCAGAATGCGTTTACATAAGCAGTGCAGCCCCTGTGAGCGATTTTTTAAACTAATAATGTTTCTGCAAGTTTTTGTTTTCGTGTTGCTTTAACGTCTGTTTCGAAAACTTGAACTTTGACACCACATGGTACTTCAAGTAGGCCTGCATAATACTAGGAACTGTCGAACGAAATTCATTAAATATTTTTGTTAAGATCTGAGAAGCCAAAAAGTGGAACCCTTTTTTTTTTAGGTGTGCCATCCCCGTTGTGTGTTTAAACTATAAGGTGAGGTAAATTCAGTCAAAAACAACTATGAATGTATGGCTAAAAGATAGTGTTTATTAGCAATAGAAAACTACATGTTTCTGCGTATATCGGCCTTCATCAGGTTTTGGCAACTTTCTTGCTATAAGAGTTATATATTATATGCATAAACCGCATGGCGATGTTGAGATCTCATCATCATTATCATTTGCGTGCGTTTGTTAAGCTAAGTTTGGTGGGATGTCAGACTAACCAGTCCCGCAAAAACCACTCCTCCCCAACATAGGAGCATATAAGATACCACACCTGCAATCACAGTTTCCTCCCAACCCCACACCTAATTAACAGAAAGGATCCACACCCAGCTACCTATAAATCCACTCACGCAATAGACATCCCACCAAACTTAGCTTAACAAACGCACGCAAATGATAATGATTATGAGATCTCAACATCGACACGCGGTTTATGCTTATTATATATAACTCTTATAGTAAGAAATTTGTCAAAACCTGATGATGGCCGATGTACGCCGAGACATGTAGTTTTCTATTGCTAATAAACACCATCATTTAGCCATATATTCATAGCTTTGTTTTTGACTGAATTTACACACCTTATAGTGGAACCTTTTGAGCTGTAGTAATATGGGTATTTAATTGTAAAGGAAAGGTGTACTTAAAAGACAAGCACATGTAATTTCTAGTGGTTCACTAGAAGTTTCCATGTGTATGTGTGTATATGTGCATGTGTATTCGCGAGCATGAAGACAGCTCTGGCTCGCTGTAACTGCTGTCAGACTGTGCGTTACGCAGTTCTGAGCTCTTAGGTTCAGTACAACGTAGTGTCCCACGGAACAGTTGAAGTGTGGGCGGTGGCGAACCACGGACTCAAGTAATCAGCCTGCGGCTGTATTCCGACGAATCGATCAATAGATTAAGCTGCAACGTGGCAGTTTCCATAGTAAAACTTAAAAGGGCTGCGGAGTACGAACTGCAGACCGCCAGACCACGCCTCTCTTCTCTGTAACTAACGCAGGTTCAGCAAGAACCTGCTCTACACGGCGTCACGTCTTTCTGTCCGTCAGGTCTTACCAAGCAGTCCTGCAAGGCCATATTTAAAATTGCAGTTCGCATTTGGAGTTGGAATGGATACGCTGAATTTGTTGTACATCCAGCATGGCTGTTTTCTAGAGGTTTATATCATTGAACAATTAATGCAGGTGAGAGGGACTCAAATAAATGATCCTAATAGTCAGTCATTCAATAATGTATTATTAAAACATTTAGACAGTTGCAGCATGCAAAATCTTCAGTTAATATGTACAAAACAGGCATTTTTGTACAGCACGAGTTTTTTTTTTTTTTTTGCGTGGCTTAAATTTCACCTTCCAACCTCCATCTTGTCGTATTACGAGATGTTCCAGAAGTTAAAGATGTACAGCTGTAGCTAATCTCAAGTATGGTGTAATGCTTGAATATTAGAGGCAACAACTATTGACTTAACTGCTTATTGGTAACTGTAAGAGACCGGGTCTGAATTGTAGGTATCTTGCTACTCTACTGCACTGTTTATTATTGAATAATTCATTGAAGTCCAGAAGACTATATGAGTTTTGATTATAGAGTAACTAACTGTGTGTAGGAAAGTCCTTTTTAAAGACTCTAATAGTTGCTAAGGCGGACAAGAAGTTTCTTGCATTTTGGGCAAACCGTAACTTCAGTACCAACCCTGGTTGCTTAAACTATATGGTTGATGCCATTTATTTCATAACGTAATACCATAATAGTGTGAAAACAGAACAAATGGGTGGGTCATAGTTCGTTTAAGGATGCTGCCTTAACTGTAACGCCTATTTAGCACTGGGTGATGTGAGAGAGTGCTAACTGTCGTTGAATTTGAAAGGATGGGGGTAGAAGTGGTCTTTGCCTCTTTCAGTTCTATATCCCGACATCCGGATGGAGGGAGTGTGAAAATACGAAATTCTGCGGCCAGGATACCAGGTCCCAATCGAGAGACGAACTGAGCACTTCCCTAATACAAATAAGAGGTTTTACTTCCTTAGCTAGCCTGTTTGATGTTAAAGAAAATAGGAAAAGTACACTACACATCATGTATACTATTAAGCACTAAACAACAACAATAATAATAATAACAATAACTACTACTACTTTTAACGAGTTACGGATTAAACGTTGGCTAGTAATTTAGTTACAAGTTTTAGTAAAATCCTTTAAAAATCTTTCACTCATCATTATTTCCTAAAAGATTCTTGGCTGTAGGATACAGCCAATTAGTGTTTTGAAGAGTCAGTCGTGGAGTACTTAACGACAACATATTAGTTGCTGTGCTTACCCATTTTGCTATATAGTGAAGTTCGCAGTTTTCTGGACGTGTCGCCCTGTAGTCTGCTACGTGTGTACCGCCATTTTAGAAGAGTCTTCTCCCTCCATCAACCTGATGATTGAGACAGCAGATTTATCTGGCGTCGTTACCATTTACCACACTAAACGACGTCACACCCACAAAGACAGTAATCATCATAGCCGATGCCGTAGGAACTTCAATCACGCACGAAAATGCGTCGTTATGTGTCCCAGCAGTGTGCAGTACGATATTTGTGGCTTGGTTACGTAATTTGAAGAATGGACATGGCCCCCACAGGATGGAGCGAGTTGCGGATCCTAGAGATCTCGGACGGAGAACCTCAAGCATATATTACCTGTTCTAGTCGACCGTGGCCTAGTGACACGACCTTTGTTAGGCATCTGCTCTGCCCGCCAGCTCTTGCAGTACATCACAGCAAAAGCAGTAAAAACGCAGAAGTCATTCGAATGTGAAAACTTCCATAGCCCTGCAGTTTCAGGGAAACCGCTTGAAATGTTATTTAATGCAGGTCTGCTGCAAGTAGTGTTGTAGCCTGGGAAAGTAGGAGCACATTACACTATCCATGAACCGGGGTCTCAATATAGGTCTAAATATAAAATGTCATAGCAGTGTTTTTTCCTTGTTCTGCTTTTTCACTGTCGACCTATAAACACCTAACACGACAAACCCCTTCATATAACCACAAGACGAGACATAACTCATGTAAAATGGTGAATTGGGAACATTTTGTTATTCCTGTATCCACGTGTATCTCTGAACTACAAACTTCAAAGCAATAAACATTTTCAAAAAAAAAATATATAAAATGTACAAACCTGAAATATTACCTGTTTTACGTGGGACAAACTTGGTCTGTAGAGTTAAATGAACTGTGGCTGTTGAGCAAGACACAAACACACATTCAAACGCAACAAAAACAAGCGCGCACACACGAACACACAAATAGGCACACGTACTTACAGACACACACAAACACCACACGTACACAAAAGCGTGCTCACCCACGCGCAAACACAAATACACACGCACGCAAACACCACACACAATCACGCACACATCCAAACACAAGCGCAAACAAACAAATAAACACACAAACACGCACTCAAACACTAACACGTACATACACACACGGTACACACAAATTGTACGACATTTCGAGACTTGGTCCGACTCTCAACTTTAGCTTAGTGAGTGTAATGCTGACAGATTTGTTATTTTAAGATTTCGTGGCGGCAGATGGGATCGAATCCCGGGACAGTACGTGCTGAGATCAGACATCTAATTCCGCTCCGTAGATGGCCTTTATGTGTCGTAACAACAGAAGTTTTTCAGTGAAAGACCAATATACCGAGATTTGCTGATCATGTTGTGCGGTGTGTACCGAAGAGATAATTAATTAATGTGGGTCGGTTACCATGTGTGATAGCACTACAAGGTGCATAACTGTGGAGATGCTGAGGTCATTCCAGGTATGAGGGACACGTGGTTGTCTGACGAAGATATCAACAAATCTAATGTATGACCTGCCCTCATCTCGTTCCCTAAAGCCCGAGCGAAACATATATTTCGAGTTAACAGCATTCCGTTCCTTTCCTAATGTCGCCTTACTTCGAAAGTATCCCGATGTTTTGATGACTGTTACGTCATAGGCAGAACACGTTCTCCGTAATACTTGCTCCCATTTGTTAACATTCTGTGAGTTTGAAGTGAGCAGTGTTTTTACAATTTAATGTTATAGAATCATTTATTTGCTACATGTTCTATTCGAATGTGAAGATTTTTAACATTCCGCGAAGTTCTAGACAGATACTCATGAAGGCGCAATTTCTTATAGAGAACACAGTGTTAGAATTCATTGATTTGTAGTAAATGTTAGTGTTCTAATGGCGCAGACACGTTCTGTTCTGCCAGTACGTCCACACTATTGTCATCGTAGTAGTATTCATCGCCATCCTGTGCGCCAAATTCGGGCGTCGTTTCAGGCGTCGATTTCAATTTTGTGTTTGTTGTAGATCTGATGCTCTATGTATATTCTGAAATACTGTACATCCACCAAATATTTCGTTGGCGTTGAAGCTTCCACTCTGAAGTAACCGTACTTGTAAGCGCATTTACGTGAAGGTACCGTATGGATCACGTTTTTCTATGTGACGGTGTGCTGGCTGAATTTCTACAGAGTTATGTATGGTTGAGCTGCGAATCAGCTTAGGTTGTGGTATTGTAGGATGTTATTAGCTTACATGTGTGGTTAACTTTCGGTACGTGACGTTCTTCGTCCAGGTCTTGGTGTCTGTGTTTGTTGACGCCTTACACGCCTTCGCTTGTGCTAACGAGGTACAGTAGCGCCGTTGTCGTTCTCGGCGCCAACCTCGACGTCAGCGTCGTCATACGTGGGCGTCGATTCTGAGTTAACCGAGCGATTTATCCATTCTGAAATATATCAGGCAAACAGTTTCTCGGGGTGAAGCTTTGGCGTCGGTAAAGCCGTCTTCGGCCTTAGACTGCGTCCCATTAGTAGTGCGCATGTGCGTGTCTGTGTATCACCTTGTGTTATACAGTAAAACCTGCCTATAACAGAACCACAGGGGGCCGATTTTTTTTATTGCAGGAAGATTCCCTTTAATACAGACACTTGAAGTTTTGGATGTTTGGGACTCCAGATCCTGGAGATTGAAATGTTTTGAACGAAAGACAGGTTTCCTTTATGCACAAGTTCCTGTTAAGACGGGTCTAACTGTATTTGAGTTTTTTTTCTGTATATTGTGCTAAGTTTATTACCTTAGACTGCATGAAATTCTGTCAGTACAAGTTGGTTCGTCAGATGGAGTTACGTTAGGTTACTGGTGGAAATTAATTTCATGTTTTATTGTCAGAATGCGTGTAATTTAGTTTCTGTTCCCAAATTTTGTCATATAATCGAAATTGCAACATTATTGATGTCATTGCTTTCGAAATATGTCTTCGTCATCATCATAATCATCATAACCCTTATCGCCAATGTGGACGTCAGCGTTGAATTTTGGATAGGCGTGATTCGTCATCCCCATGATAATACTAGAATTTAAGTGGTTAAATTATACCTCCAGGCTGAAACGTCGGCGTTGGTGTAGGCTTATTTGGTCAGAAATTGTGCATGTGCAACTGTCAAGAATCTTAACTTCCTGTTTTGTAATTTCGCTTTGTGATAGGCTGCTGTGTATGTGGCTGACGTTTACAGGTGTAGGTGAGGGATACACATGATTCCGTCAGCTTAGCTTTCGAGATCTGAGGTTCGCACAGCGATGCGAATGAAGTGCCCGAGCTTCTGGGACATGACGCCGTATAAATTCGTTTATAGGTAACAAAGCTGCAAACTTGATCTCTTTCTGCATCTTCAGGGCTGTTCAAGATAGTCCAAGTTTGGTTTCGACGTGTCGAAATGTACTGAAATGTTGATCAAATAACTAATTGCTTTCATCAGTGACACTGGTTGCTAGGCCACGTGCATTCTTTGCTGACCGGCGAAAAGCCCTACTCCTATGCACGTCATGTTTCTCTTGCATAATAAAGCGATGGCACAGCGTGTTTCGCTGGAGACATGAATACTTGTGTTGTATTGCAGGCAGAGCAGGACGGCAAAGTGCAAAAAGATGCTTTTAACTATGACATCAGCCGTCATTGGCGAATAGTGTCAAGGACGTTAACCACTCCTTCTCCTTCTCATCTCTCATCTCCTCACCCTTCCCAAATTATTTCACTATCATACCAGTTAGCTTTGCGGGACCGATACGAGCAGTTTGAGCAATGTAATTATCCGGAATTATTTCTTCTGGTTGATTTATTGCGTAATTGTTGCTGTTTTACTCCTCAGATTATTTAATGAACGAATACGTGTTTGGATGTTATACCGGTTCTTCCCATGAGACAAGACTGCGGGTGCATACTAAATTATAGAGGGCTTAACCTATACATTTATCTGTCATTGTGCTGAGTGAAATGTAGTTCTCTAGTTCTTGTGGTATTTGCTAAGGGCTGTTGCGTGTGAATGTGGTTCACAAAGTAAAATGCGTGGAGATACAACGCGGTTTGATTTTGGTGTTCGAGCCAGGCTTGTTGGGGTAGGACGTCGCAGAAAAGTTCAAAAATAGGTTGTTGTGGGTGTGTCTGTGGGTAGTTAAACGTCAGGTAATGGAAGCTTACAATACACTGTTGGATACATTGCGGGTGGAAGGTAAAGAAAATTAGGAAAATCATTACTAATAAGTACACTTAAAAATATTAAAGAATTACTCCAGAAAGAAAATATTGTACTTGGAAGAAACAGTTCTTTGGATTAAACTCAAGTAAAACTCGTATCGAAATCCTAACTCGTCCAAGGATTGAAGGACACCCACAAAATTTGATCGTAATATTAGGCATGAAACCAACAGCTAAAACAGAAATGTAAGATTATATAAGAGGTTAATTCTAAATAAGAAATATACAGAAATCTGTGGCTACGTCGATGGATAACACCAAGCCTGCGGACTTACTGTGCGAATAATAACGCCTGCTTTTAATGTACGTTTATTTGTACAAACATTATGGTTCGTCTTTTAATAATTAAATATTTTGGTTTTTAATATTTTCAGCACTTAAAAGTGGTGGCTAACCCTTTAAAGTTCATTGGTAAGTTTACGTACCAGAGCTGTACAATTAAACTATAATGTGTTTGACAGTGTGCTGACACGTTCAGTAGGATTATCACAACAAAGACACGATTATTCCTTTATCAGACTTTCCGTCTAATGGAAGGCCGTGCTCTCGGTCAGGTACGAACTGTTTGTGTACAGTTTAGATCAGTGATTCCCAACCTGGGGTACGCGTAACCCCCAGGGTACGAACAAGGACATTTAGGGTTACACGAAAAAAATTGAATAATGGCGGAAAAAGGCACGTACGTCAACAGTGTAAGACAAGATACAAGTCAAAGTTTTTGAAGTTAATTGAACGTTATGACGGGTGGCGGAGCTAATATGAAGGGTACAGTTTATGGAAATAGACTGCCAAGGGGTATGGAAGTAAAAGAAGGTTGGGATCCATTGGTTTAGATGAAAGCAAGTGTTTATTATAGCAAGTGTTTTATTTTTTCATAAGTTGGAAAAAAGTATACCACTCAGTGGCGGATCATGATCCGGAGGTCAGGCTATGCGAAAGGTACAGAATGCCTTTCTTTCACACCTCCTACCCCCTCCATCCATTCTCCAAAGAATGAAAAGTCTATCATCCAAAATTATCCAAGGTTTCAATAGCAGCAATATAATAATAATAATAATAAGAAGAAGAAGAAGAAGAAGAAGTGAATATATATTTGTCATTTAAATGGAATTCCGCCCCATATTGTCCTTGTTTGTTTACATTAGGCAAAGAGGGACAAGGTCATCCGTCCTTCATTATCTGAAGTTCTTCTGACATACTTCTTGAGAGTGGCATCTCTAAGTGAATATGAATCACAACTTTTATCAACCTCGCACACTACATTATTAAGAATATATATATATATATATATATATATATATAAGGAATAAAATAACTTAAACTCAGTTTTCTTCAACTCACTGGTGTAATTTTATAAAATCTTACAACACAAAACTAAAATTCACTTTTTTCCTAAATCAGCATCTCTTGGAAGAGAACTAAGATCGTACACAACGTTTGTGACAAACCTCCTTCTGTCAAATTTCATCTGTAAACAATGGGGGTGTTTCAGTACAGTAAAAATGAATGAATTCCACAGAAATGTACGTACAAATGTAAGTAAAATAGCAGTATATAACAGTACTGTCTCCCCGGATCGTGCGGTTCCACTGCCGCAGGACCACGATTCTGCTGTGGGGACAGCCATAATTTTAGAATTCTTAGTATCGACAATAATGACTAATATATCCATTTTCCATTGCTATGTATTCCTAGACATTGACGACCAAATATTATGATACCTTTATTGTTTCATTCTTTCATAGAAAATCCCTTACGAACCAACAAGACAATAACTGAGGAAGATAAATGATCACATATAACTATATTCTCAACCATACGCAAACAATGTTTTTAGGTTTTCACTGCGTGATTGTTGAGTAACCAGATCTTCTGGTTATTGCGTGGAGTGGTTGGGTCATTTATCGGGAAACCATTACCAACCCAGAAGATATGATTTCTCAGTATGAAAACAAGATGGCAATCGACAAAATCCTTCATAGCTGTGTCATTTCCGATATGTGGTGCGGCAAGCTTCCCACATGACCTTAGCCTATCTTCGATGCAGTTTTCTCTCTTTCTGTTGTTTGTTACTCAAGCGACGAAACGCCTACCTGTGCTATGGGCCGCATGTCTTACACAAGAGGAAAAGGAGTTTGAACGGACGCTGCAGAGAAGGAGCATTACCGTCTGTCAGTGTGTGTGTGTGTGTGTGTGTGTGTGTGTGTGTCTGTCTGTCTGTCACTCACATCCTATACAAATGGCGAGGTATGGCGGGAAGTACTCCTCATGTCCACTCTTTAGCGGGCGTGCTGTAAAAACTGTATACAGGGTGTCCCAGGAGGAATGTGCCAGACTTCGAGAGGCTGTTCCTTATGTTAAAGTATACCGATATAACCCAAAACACTTATGTCCAAAGTTGAACGGTTACGGAGATAATGGCCAGA
>Ga0136643_10003367_pt1 | contig 21519 bp, 9 predicted proteins | sample TergutLab28metaG_FD_96883 | JGI IMG/M metagenome (GOLD analysis project Ga0136643, IMG submission 96883) | Labiotermes labralis P1 segment gut microbial communities from Petit-Saut dam, French Guiana - Lab288 P1 (version 3) (version 3) | ecosystem: Host-associated > Arthropoda: Insects >...
TCCGTCCTGATCCGTCCTGATCCGTCCTGATCCTGCTCGCAAGCTGTCAACAAACCTGTATGACATATACCATTGCTGTGTGTACAGTGAAAAACTCCTGATGATGGACAGAGGAACTGTCCGAAACATGTAGAATTTTATTCCAAAATAAATTTGAGAAATTAGTGCATCTAGTTGGTTTTATCGTAAGAATTCTTTCAGTTTGTTTTCTCCGTTAGTAATCATTACTGAGGTTCGTGTGCTGTACTGCCAAAGTGCGTACAAACGCCATTCTGACGGTGTGAATTTACGTGCTTATCTCGATAATTACACCTATTGAACATGGACTCATGATTATTTGCTTGAAACTCATAAATACTACTGCAGTAGTAAACACCATATTTAGTTTCTCTTCGTATACTTAAGACTCCTTCATAAAATTAACAAAGAGGCCTCGAACCGAGGTCAAGTAAGATCTTTCGAGATACCTGGTACATTTATGACGTCACCGAAAATTCTCTCTGCCAGATGCACTTGTGTATGACATTATTTTAAGATCGGAATCCACGTGCAGTTATGCACAGCTGATTGTCTTATGTGAATTCCTTGGTCTTATACAGTCCAGTTTATGACGTATTTGTTTTCTCCAATAATCTCTGGCGACTCACTGCTGGCTACTTTGGTCCCGCTTGCGTGCGTTATGATTGTGACCCTTTGTGCCTAATTTTGCTTGTACTGTAATAACAGATGTCTGGGTTGAATCTACTGCTTTAACCATTTGTCTTCCATGCAAAATGGAGGCAATAAGGTAAGGTAAGTGCACTCTTGTTCAGGCATTGAGGCTCTGTACAGGCCGTATGGCCCACAGGGGGAGTAGCTCTACTCTTTCTTGACCACGGCGCTAGAAGGGGTGAGGGGTCAGCCTCACGCCCTGACCACTTTTTACCCCCGGGAAAGACCCGGTACCCATTGTACAGGAAGCTGGGTTGGCACCAGGGCCGGTCTGGACAGGTGCGGAAAATCTCGCCCCACCGGGATTCGATCCCCGGACCGTCCAGCCCGTAACCAGTCGCTAACTGACTACGCTACCCGGCCCACAAAATAGAAGCAATAGATTCCTTTTCAAAGTTGATACTTAAAGAATTAACGGCGACACATATCAGAAGACTAAATTGGATGCTTTGAAAACTTTGTGTCACAGCAATGACTAAGCGGCTATAGTTTGTTTTGAATGGTCATTTTGAAACGCATGGTAAAATACTGTAGAACGTAGATACGTTCGAATACAAGCAGGTCTCTTTAATTGTAATCAGTGCCTGAAGTTGAGAGTTGAAAGAAACTGAAAACATAGGACCTTATTATCAGTGCAGGAAACCTATGGAGAATTCACATGCGTCGATCCGTACGTGCGACCCACTCTTTGAAAAAGAAGTAGCCATTTGGTGGTGAAAGTGAAAAGTTCCTATCAAAGATTTAAAGCAAATGTAAATTAGACTTACACTGAATACGGAAAAAAGGTGGTTCGATGAGTTTTCATTGATTTTTTCCTTTCACAGATCGGCTATGAGGGCTAGTAAATGCTGGGGAACCCTGATCCAAAGAACTCGGGTAGTCTGTGACCAGTCGTATGTATCGTTACAAGTATGGTGTAGGATGCCTGAGAACCATGTTTTACCTATGCGGCGTCTCAGTTTTAAATTTCGGTCCAGGTACCGGATAATATGGTCTAGATTTGTCTGTTACTTGTCACTCCCTCAGCTGGATGTCGTAACAGCCTACTGGTCATTTACTAATCCTAACTTTCCACTCTAACAAGCACAGCCGTTGAAAGCGTCGTTAAATAAGCCAAGAACAAATAAAAGCTATATACTCGTAATATGTATGTTTATTAAGCCGTAGCTTCTATACTGTAAACTTGTCCATTACAGTAAGACGTGTCTTTTATTGCCTATACACTGAATCGCTTTATTCAGCCATGACCTAAATAATTTAATAAACAATGAACAAGTCTGTTGTTAGGCCGTTAAATTCAACAATTTGAATGTTAATTCTGGCCATCAAGTCGTGCCTGCAGTAACTTTTTCAGAATTACCTAGCATGACTAATATATGAAAATTCTGGAACTGTTTTAAGTTACAGACTGTAGAACTGTGCGGCGGATATCTGAAATTGTTCGAGCAGTTTTCCACTCTAGTTTTTCCAGTTTATGGGTGAGGGATTACGTGTCGCAGCTATGTTAATGGAATAGTTTCAGTTGTTTTGTTCTTCACACTCCATCCTTTATCCTGGAACAGTTTATCTTCAGCAAACTCGAAAATTTTGCACTTGTACGCAACATATAATGTGACCGATTTCGTGACTCCGATGGGGCTATATTGAGCAAAATAAATGGTAGTTTTGACACTGAAGAAACATTATTTATGTGTCACTTTACTACAGTTGTACACAGCTGTTTTTGCGAAGATAAGTTTTGTTGCTGTAATATCTTGAAGACTGAATACTCTGGCAAACTCTTGTTGTTGTTGTTGTTGTTGTTTTTGATTATGATGATGTCGTCGTCGTAGTTTTTGCATATAATATACCCAACCTATAACGACATTACTTCAATTTATTGTTATAAAATGAATAATGGCAATACACATTTCGTCAAACAAACGGAACTGAAATAATACGTAATTACACTTTTATAACTAACTAACTAACCAACCAAGCAATCAACTAACTAACTACATAGAACAGAGTCCTTGCGAAATAACTTAAGTAGTGAATACAGTATTAGCATCATATGGCAACCGATGGTTCATTAACGTTGCCACAAAACCCGCGACCTGCCCCATTCATAAGTTCCACATCCGTCCTGTTTTTCCAAGATCCATCTTAGTATTATCCTTGCATATACGCCTAAACCTTCAAGCTGTTTCTTTTTTTCAGATGGCCCAACGAAATCCTTACACACATTTATCTTTTTCTTGTGCATGTCACACATGTGACTGAGTTTATATAATATGTTTTTCCAAGTATTTATATAACGCATTCGTAAATAGAAATTAGGTCTTCAGTGCGGCGAATATTAAAGTGTAAATTTGTGAGTTTTTCTCTTCTTTCTGGCAGGTGGTTACGACCAAGAGGTAGGAGGGTTCTCAAGGACTTTGGCAATACCTTAGTACAATATCCCATAATTTAATAAATCACCATTTTTAAGGTATTAATGCCATATGCAAGTAAATGTTCGCAGCATGACGCTCCTTTGTGCATGACGGTTACTAAAGCCGACCGTGTCGACGGTCTACTTTCTACGTTTTGAGTACAGAGTTACACAATTTAGTGCTCTAAGGTAGAAACAAATGTAAAGTTGTAGAGTTTTATATTATCTCTAGGCGCTCTGTATTAAATATTGAATGGTGATTCAATAATGTCGTGAAGGTGTTACAGTACCGACGATGTTGTCTTATATGTTAATATACGAGAGTTTCATTGTTCCGAACTATTCGAGATTTCATGATCTCTTAATGTCGGAAAGTTGTGAAATAGACAGTCGAAAGTGATGTAATGAATTGCGTCATACTGTTAATTTCCAAATGTAGGCAGCGAAAAATCGGACACCATTCTGAGGCGCATTCGCAAAATTGCGAAAAGCGACTATCAGTTTCGTCCCGTCCGTCCGCACGTAACAACTCGGCTCCTACTTAAAGGATTTTCATGGAATTTGGTATTTGAGTATTTTTCGAAATGATGTCGGGAAAATTCAAGTTTGATCAAAATGTGACAAGGGTAAATGGTATATCAATATAAATTTTTGATCATATCTTGACAAATTTTTGATCGTATCTTGCTCGGTTTTTAATAGAATTAGACAAGGTTCAGAGTTCAGACAAAAGTTGTAGAGGAAAATCACAACACACATTTTAATTTCAGAAACTGATTTTTTAAAGAAATAGCCGTTTATGAGATGATGTGGAAATTTATTGTAGAGCAAGACAGATGACCGAGGACAATACAACAGGGCGCATGCGTTTTGCATGCTGGATACTAAAGGCGACAAACACGCACCCAGAATATGTAATGCTCACTGCTCTTCCACTGCAATAATGGTTACACGAACGCGCCTCAGTGTAACATTATATGTACATTACCGGCATTGTTTACTGGGAAGATGCACTGGAAGTATGCAGAATATTCCGCAGCTCAGCTACCAAAATTCATAGACGTGTTCTCGATGGAATTTGGAGAAAAACTATTCTAAAGCGTAGAGTGATTGGATACAATTCTAGAGATAAGTAGCTGTAATTATCGCCCAGTTGCATGCTGCTAGCTGGTACCGCTGTAACCCTTGAATTCGGATTCCTTCTGTACCGCAAGTATCGGCTGAGGTGGTTGTATTTTAAAGCGCGGAAATTCTTTAATTTTCTGATTTTTTTTTGCTCCGAACGAGTTCTTTCAGTCCTTTCTCCCTAAGTTCTGCTAACTTTTGCGAAACATTCAATATATGTACACAGGCACGTCAGTTAATATCATAAGAGCATAAATTTCATTCTTGTTTTCGAGGCCGATTATGTTGGGTTGTAGCTACTTTAGTCTGCACGGGTGAACATAATGCAGTGGCTTCACTGAGGGTTGTTCTACTTGATTCAGAATAGGATAACAATAAGTTTTAGGTGGTATTAATGACTCCTATTTTTCTTCAGATGCTTCTAAAACTATATCACTTCTTGGACTGTTTGACCACTGAAGAAGAAGACATCAAAATTTCTCAAACCTCACCCAATGATATGGCGTCACATCCAAGAAGACTTGAATCTTTGTGAACAAAGCATGCGTTTTCTTGGAGGCGAGGTACTCGTTTCAGAACAACCAGTACAATTGCCGGTCTTAGGTTCGGGTATTTCTTAAGCTCTGCTGAAGTATCAATATTAATTGCCGTGTCAGGAATGTGAGCTTACAGTCCTAGCGCCTTACTGGCGTCGTTTTATAAGCTGCAGTTGCCAAGTCGCGAAACAGAGTTCCTCAAAAGAATAAATTTTTTCATAAAGTAGGGCTGCTATGATGGCTTTGGAATCCGACCGTAGACGGAGACACGGAGCCTCGGGCGAAAAGGTTTTGCATATAATCCAAGAATAAGAATTTGTGCAACAAGCTGTTCTAGATTTTCTTTAGAATTGTAAATAAAATAATGTGCTAATGCTGACATCGCATTATGATGTTACAAAATGAAGCAAAATTTATATAAAAGTCTCCAATAAGTATGGTTTTTTTTTTATTAGTCAGGGTTGTTCTTGTCTAACTTTTGCAGGTGGCTGAATCGTGCAGCTATGCAGTGGGTATTGAATACGGTAAGAAATTTCTTGTTCCAGGAATTCAGTAAATGTCCTCCATCTTGTTGCATAATACGACGATTATGTGATATTTCCTTCTTCCAGTAAGTCACTTTCCCACGCGTTGGATGTGTCGAGAGTAAATCCTGTGTTGGCCCTTTTACGTGTGGGAGAAAAGAGATGTAGAAAATATCTTCTATGATGTAAGTATAAGCTGTATGTACATTATTGGTTTTTAGGAGCGTTCGCAAAATTTCGAAAATCTGTCCGTCTGTCCGCATGGAACAACTCAGCTCCCACTCGACGGATTTTCATGAGATTTGATATTGTAGTATTTTCGAAAATGTATCGATAAAATTCGAGTTTTATTAAAATGAGACAAGAATGATGGGTACTTTACACGAAGATCAGTACACATTTTTGATCATATCTTGCTAGTTCTTCTTAGAATGAGGAATTTTTCAGATACAGGTTGTAGAAAAAATCAATAACCACAGATTGTGATCAATAATTCTCTTTTCGAAAATGGTGCCTTTTGTGAGAAAATATGGAAAATTTTTGTAGAACCGGGCACGTCACAGACGACAATATGTCGCATGTATATTGTATGCTAGATACCTAGGGCTACAAATACACACTCAGGATATGTAATATTTAATGCTTTTCCACTGCAACAGTAGTTGCACGAACGCGCCTCATTGGTACGTTACACGTACATTGCCTGTCTTGTTACCCCTATATTTTGACACACTCAACATTTCTTCGCTCTTCCGATTAACAGGACTCCCCAAGCGCTATGTCGAAAATTTAAATAAAATTATGTTTTTATTTGCTAAATGCCAACGCTCCTATGTTAGCGAGTGGTGGATCGCGTGATTACATAATTCAGCAGTTTTCTAACAAACAGTAACTAGAATTTAGTATTATATTTTAGCAAGCGTGTTGTGTTTGTCTGTTAAAGCATTGGTATAAAATATTTTTACTGAGATCCTTTATCAAAACTCTCTGAGGGACAGGAATTCTTTCAACAAGTGACTATTAGTAGTGAAATTTTGGTCTTGTGACTGGCAGTTGGCAGGATCGGGATCTTGCCAAAAGTCAGTCAACATAAAGGCATGACATATACCAACTGCTGTAAATACAGAGTAGTACTTCCTGATGTTGAGCGGTAAGCCTGCTCGAAACAAGTAGAGGTTAATTACTGAAATAAATTGAAAGCAAATAGTGCACCCTGTTTGTTATTATTGTACGGATGTGTCACGATTTCTGTCTTCCTAACGACAACTTCTTCTCTTTCGTAAGTTGTGTTGCTCTGAGCGCTTTGCATTGCCCTGCTAAGAAAACAGGTGACTGTGTATCTTCTACTTTGAGGTAGGCCACTGAAGGCCACTGCTACTAAATTGTGACTTCACGTTTCTCGACGGTTCTTTGGCCCGTGTTGTTCACTTGAAATGTGCTAGTTGAGACCGCTACTTTTTCTAATTGACCCACTGTTATGTCGTGGCTGCAGCAACCAAAGCAGATTCTATGCTATTTGCAGTGCTTTATGAACAAGAACAAATAATTACCCTCCAGAAGTTTATTACATTGCAACTTAATGTTTATTGTGTAAGCATGCTCTTAGCTCGCAACGGCTTATTAATAGTAACAGCTGTCACGGTTGAGAGATAATCAGTTTATATTCTACGTTTTTGGTGAACAGCCAAATTTTACACCAACGGAAAATAACATGTAAAGTTACTTATATTTTAATTTTTAATTACTGTAGCTATGATATGCGCATAAAAGATTTAGAACAGAGTGGTGCTTTCGTATCTGAAGAATTTTATTTAGTTCTGTTTGCTTTGTACTAAACATTTGCACTGGCTTACATTTCAAAATTTCCATGTGCTCTATAATAAGAATTTGTTCCGTGTTCCTACGAAGACACATGATTTGACGGCTACTTATCATTTACTTTATATCTTCTCATATTACACTTTTTGGCTTAAAAATCAAACGCCCTGTAAATTATTGGCAAGAAAATTGCTGTTTAAATTTTAATCCTTAGTAGAATAATTTAGAGGCGGTGAAATAACGACAATAATGACAAACTTTACTTTCTGTGAACCGAGCATCGTGATACATATACGTGAGAAAGACCAAAAAGATACGCACGTTTTCTCATTAAACTATTCCAGTTAAACTATCCCCTACATGTTTCGAACAAATAATTGTTCATCATCAGGAGGTTATTTCTGTATACGCAGCATATAGTATTTTACCATGCAGCTACGGGATGTCTAGCCGCTAACACAATGTGATTGGAGCGTGTTAGCAGCTAGACATCCCATAAGTGCATAGAAAAATATTGTATGCTGCGTGTACAGAAATAACCTCCTGATGATTAACAATTATTTGTTCGAAACATGTAGGGGATAGTTTAACTGAAATAGTTTAATGAGAAAAGGTGTGCAACTTATTGGTGTTTCCCACATAAGCAATAATGGACTTGTGTAGTGTTATTTCGTAATATGAATTACTATAAATGGACCGGTCATATGACGGGGTTAACAAAACATTCACTCACTACTCCACTTCCCCCCCCCCCAAACATTTATTGACACGCGGTGACTGATGAAGACGTCCTTATAAATATAGATAAGACCCGTCATTTTTGAACGGAGAAAAGTGAAACACAACCCATTAAAATATTATTTTAAATTTCGTTAATTAGCCGTCTGTGGATTAAAGTGATAAATTAACTGATTTTTAAAGTTTTGTTAGATTAAATTATTAATGGAACCCACAACGTATATACCACTAATAGAGTGGCAATCCGTAATTTCCCTCATGTGACTTTACTTCCGAACCAATCATTATATACATATTTTGATTTGCAAATGTAAATCTGTATGGGTGTTCCTTGAATACTCGATTCATCGCAAAGAAAGTTTACAGAGCGTTATTCTTGTTAGTGTCGTTAGTCCAACAAACATTTCTATCGAACTACTAGCCGTTGCTTATAAACAGATCGTTCTTTAGAAAACGACTCTGAACAAATAGCCTGGAGCCGGGGAAGTACATACGAAGGACTCTTGTACATGGTAACCTGCTTCTTAAAGAGTTACAAGATGAATTGGCCACGTGTTGCGAGGTAGAGACACATGATGATGCGGATTTGAACGGTGAACACCTTCCATTAATGGATTGACGTATCTTTAATGTTAATACAGCTGTCACGTAATATGTGCCACTCTACTCTTTCATCTGATATTTGCATCTGGACACTAAGATTGTTGACCCTGCTCACAAACTATAGCAGTACTCCCTCAGGATGGCCCCTGGAGGGCTGAAACATTTTAGGAGTTAAGCAGTGTGAATGAAGTGATATTAACGTACATTAGTTTGTTAGTCGGATTTTTAATTAAAGAGTGACATAAGTGCACGGATATGGACAAGACAAAGTTCGTTAATATGGACCTTTAGCAACTAGAATCCTAGGTAAAAAGCGGCCAGTTCTGAAGTTATCAGTGCATTTCGGGAAATAGATTACTTTTTTCTTCCTTTTGCGATGTTACGACAATCTCCGTTTCTTCAGATGCAAGTCAGGTGAAGTTTCCAAGTAAGAGTAACTTACCTTTACCTTCATGTTCAATCCGTAACAAACTGGGTGACATTCCACCGCAAACATGACTGCAGTTTTGTGCGTTTGCCATCCTCTCGAGTTTTCTGAGAGACAATATTTTTGAAACTGTCTTTGTGGATGCAGGAAAGATCCATACTTATTTGGGTGTCTCCTCCTTTTACATTTTTTTTTTTACGTTTGATAATTTCTATGTTATTTTTAAAGAGAAATAAAGAAGAGGGACAGCTACTAAAATTGACCGTATATATTATCACACAATGATCATAATTTGTTTAGACATTTGCGACTTCTCGCCCCTGGATTTGTATGATGCTTAATGGTAAAGCTATCCCACTACAGGCTTGGACATGTCCTTAGAGTTCCTAGAGACTGAGGCTATGAGAATTTTAAGACAGTTAACACAAGAATATGATAGGATTGTCAATCCTACGCACTGGCCGCCATTACCCCAACGGGCATATTTCTGGAACTCATTTCTGTCAGAAGGTGAGTCGACACCGGTGTCGTAGTGCTGCCGGAAGGATTACGTCAAAGAAAATTTCCAAAGATTCCATTGGGAATCGAACCCACGATCTTTCGGCTTGTAGCGCAGTGTCTCAACCAACTGCGCCACCGCGTGTCCTTGTATGATGATTGCTCTATTTTGAATACTAATGGACTATCATAAACCATCGTAACACAACCACCTCCGTCGAAACATTTCCATTTGTCCGGTGTTTTCTTATTATAACTTTCAGTAAGTTTGTATAAAACGTATCTCTAATCTTTTCCCTGAACATGGCAGATATGAGCGGAACCGGATCTCGCAAGAAACCTCGAACCGTTAGAATCCGAATTTCATAAGTTGTTCCAATTACCTTACTTTTTAAACAGTCTAGAAGCGCTGACCACCTCCATCTTCTAAACAGGCTTCGCGCAGTAGAAAAATATTTCCCGACACAAGACAAAGATTTTGTCTGGAAATATTAACAATTTCTCTTTGAATATTATCTTTCAGTTCTTGCAAGGAATATGGATTTTTCGCACAAAATTTTTTCAGTGTCTCCCACGTAGCAGCCGAACAATTTCAAATCTGGAGACTTAGGAGGTCATACTGCATCAACCGTTCTCCAAATACCTCTTCTAGACCAACCATTGAGAAGCTTTCTGTGTGGGTCGTGGCATTGTCCTGCATGGCGTAACCATAGATATTCTCTTTGAATACTATCTTTCAGTTCTTCATGACGTAACCATAGATATTCTCTTTGAATATTATCTTTCAGTTCTTGCAAGGAATATGGATTTTTCGCACAAAATTATTTCAGTGTCTCCCACGTAGCAGCCGAACAGATTCAAATCTGGAGACTTAGGAGGTCATACTGCATCAACCGTTCTCCAAATACCTCTTCTAGGCCAACCATTGAGAAGTTTTCTGCATTTTCCTGCATGACGTAACCATAGATATTCTTCTGCTGTTAATATCAAAGGCATTGTGTCAGAATTAAGCGAAAATAATAGCAGAAATTTGTTTCTTCGAAAAAGGAGAACAGACGCACTTAGTGCACATAAGCCTTCTTAATTAAGTCACTAAAAAGCATTTCGTGTACTACACGGCCACTTGTCGCACATCAATATCTGTTATTCTGCTGTTTACATTTTTGTTTAATGTAAACCTCTGAAAAGTATCGCAAACCAAGACTCTATGTTCGACAGAATACTTTTCTCTCACTAAGGCCCACCTGCACTATGACTCATTATATATGACTGAGTGTCCGTTTCACGTTCCAGCGCTTATTAGAGAGGGAAATTATCTACAGTTGCGCCTTGTATTATTTTACCCTCAGGGACACCGTTTAAGACATCACGTGTAGATGTCACCTTCTCTAACTCCCAGTCTACTCTCACTGTACTTTGTTGGCAGTTATTATACATAGATATGCCGATTTTCTCCCAGTATATTCTAAGTGTACTGTAAACACTTGGCCGCGCTGAATAGTGGCTTGGTGCCTTCTCAGCTTATGAATCCACGAGAAAGCCACCAGATATACAGAACAGCTGCTGTTTTACTTCAGAAAGCTTCGGACAGCCGAAGTGACGTGGTCCTTAAGATAGTACGTGTGGTGGCAGGCCCAATACCTTTTCGAAAAGTACTGCTTTAGGAAGCAGGTTAGTATATACATAAAGTAATAATTAATTTACGCATAGTGAACATTTTTATTTCGTCTACCAGTCCAGTAGAATTAACTTCAACATAGCGACGATTCTACCTTGAATTCAACCCTGCTCAATAAGAAAGGTTTCCGAGATCGTGAAACTTGTGTGACAGTTTATTACAACATTTAATGTAGTTCATTTATTCCTTTGAAGTGTCTTTATTTTTCAAAGCAATCTCCTAGAACTTTGATACATTTTTCATATCTTGGGAAGAGTTTAAAAATCTGTCGCGGTACAAACTGGGCTCTTGTTTTCGCAGCCCTTCACGAAAACAATTTTCACTTCCTCATTATTGTAAAGTAGGCGAATACTCAAGTGTTGCTTCAGGGAATTGTGACTGGCCGGTTTTCGAAAGTCAGTTGCTCCGAAGTTCTGTGTTTTTCTGACCAAAACGTGGTATTGGCCATACCTAGTATTTGTATCGACTGAAAACATGAAAAAAGTCATTCTCAAGTATTACACATGACTATATAACACAGAGACATGAAATGTCACTAAAAGCCAGGCTGTGTGCTTCTGCTCTGCTAGACTCGTATCTTTAAAAACCGAACTTGGTCCCAGGTAGAGAAGGGCTTTGACCAAATGACTTTAATAACGCTTCGTGGCGAGGTCATCATCATGGGCAGGGTGTGTACTGGAGGACGTGTGCTTGGCAATCTCTATAGGCACAATGACTTGGACATATTCCAGCATTCCTGTGAGTCGAAGAGTTTGCTTGCACCATTGTTAGGGGCGTTTCAGATTATACTTGCTGCAAGCAATTACGATATACAGGTGCATTAGCGAGTGCGTGGTAGGTCACTGCTAATGGCAATCAAGGTGGTCGATTCACTCGATTACAGATGTAAGGAAATGTAATTATACGTGCTAGGTAGTTTGAAGAATGATGTTATGGATGTCCGAAAAAAGTGTTCTGCTTCTTACTTTCAAGATTGCATAATTTATCATGGGGTTGTGAGATTTTTGTGTGAAACTTGGTGTATTCGTTGTGAAATGGGGGGATTTAGCGTCTCTTGTAGAATGATAAGGTGACTAGAAAGGATGTGAAAGAAAAAGGACAGAAATATTTGTTTTTTATGTCCGCTTTCTTATGTTTTTGGAACATTAGATGGGGGGGGGGGTAGGCCCAGAAACTAAGCACCCCCAAAGGTAATGATTCGTCGTCAGAACACATGAGAATCGAATTATTTGAAAGTTTTTAAATCTATAACTTTTTCGGCTCTGCTTAGAAGGGCTGTTCTTAAAATGTAAACCCTTTCGGTCCTACAATAATATTTCGTATCTCCTGCCCAACGTGACAGAAATAACGATTCTGAAAGAAATGGGATATATTTTGATGTTGATACGAAATCCAATACCATGCTCAGATTTAAAGTTGTCATAATTTTATCTTGAAAACTATGGATTCAGAATTTTGGTTTAGTGATTTTCTGATAAATTAGAAGACAGATGTCAGTGTTCTAAGCTGTTATAAGAGCTCTTAAGTAGCCTACTTTTTAATACAAATGTACTAAAACTATTCGTATTTTAGATATGTAAATGGACCCTCTGGTGTTTGAACCCGGTATTCATAACTGTGAACTCACATTGCAAACTACCAATACCTGTATAATTATCTACGTACATAAATAAGCTTACGGCCATGTACAGTACAATGTAAAATATGGGGTGGCACAAAACTCACTTGAGATCCGAAGCAACATACTAATTGAAATGTCCTGGCACAATTATTACATTTATTGCCTATATGAAACGCTCAAAGTGTCTTCCTTCCTTTCTTCTACCTTCACATAGTGTCTAAATCTTTCTGGAATACTCAAAAAGGCATGCTGTCAGAAAGCTGTCTCATATTTTACGCATGGTCTTTGTGTTTTAAACATTGAATATGAAGCTACTTTTGTACCACTGTGTTTTTTTCTGAATGTATTCTTTTTTTAATTTCCTAGAACCTGATGGATACCTTTCCTGGATATTTGAGTGCGAGCATATGTCTGTAATTAGCCTATAAATTCTTCTTGAACAATGTTAATTGGTCTCATGGCTAATGTGGGTATATGTGTTACATTTTAAAATTTCCGCTTTCGAATTGCCCGATTCATTTCACGACAGTGGAAGAAAAACATTAAAAATGTCATTTTCTGTAATGGGAGGACTTTCAATGCGGTAGAACTTTAGCGACCTTTCGGGAAGTTGCTGCAGCCTTCTTCAGGGTAGGAAAACGACCTGACGAAGGCAAGCAGCAGGTTACTCTGAAATGTCAGTATATTTATACTGGATATATTTATACTTCATGGCCACATCTTCCTCTAAACAAGGCGCATTTAGAAATATTAAGATAAATACCTTGAACTCGTAATGACCAGAATAGAAAAGCAAGCATACATTTGCTGTGTAAGCAGGAAGAAAGCATACATAAGGTCTAAAAATGGAGCTCCAGACTTTCAATCCGACCTTTACAAGTGCAGCGCTGAGATTTGAATAGAATCCTGACTGATTCATTGTATGTATTTTCCATCCTAGGTAACTGGCACTTGTTAAATAGGAGGTAGGTCGTCCTGTTGTGTACTTGATAAGCAATAACGGTGTCGCAAACGAGACTGTGCTTCCTAACACGATACAATGTCCACATCAGCCAGACACTCCTCATGTATTCGTAACGAAGTGCACTGCAGACGAGTCAACACCAAAAGACTGTTCTTTATTCTAATAAACGAAACCGTCTAATGCGTCTATTCTATCTATTGAGACTAGTTTAGAAATCCTTCAGGAAATATCCTATCTTCCTCATTAAACAGGATAATAAGATGCGGCCTTTGTATGTGTTACGTGTTTTGCCGGTGTATGAATTAAGTGTTGGTGGTGGCTAAGAATGGGACTAGACTGTAGCAGCTGTAAGTGGCTGTGAGGGTTATCTATAATTCAGTCACTATTGAAGTATCAACCTTCAGTGAAAAGAGCTACAAAGCGTGGATATTTAGCGAGATCATGACAACAAAAATGTTCGCCAACGGATAGGTCTGTATTGGTTAATAGCGACTCATTAGACGAATCATCTTTGAATATCGTGCGTAGAGTTGGAAATTGTCAGAATTTAAATTTCCAACTTACTGAGACTATTGCAAAACGAGTTTCAAACCATAATCTCCGTGCTTCCAAAATTACATATTTTATAATGTCGACTAAGTTTTCTTTATTAGGACATATTTTACCACAAACTGTATTTATCTTCACATTTGTTTACAAGAAAGAATTCCTTTGTCTTTAAAACAATGCTGTATAGTCCCTGAGTGTTTGAAAGTTAAACGAAGTTATAAAGAAATATTTCAGATTATTTTCAATAAAGTAATTCTAAGTGAGGCCTATGAGGAACAGGAGAGATGCGAGCAGGTTTTCGTTTGCGCAAACTGAAGGAAAGAGACCGCGTGTCAGACATAGGCGTAGATGGGAGGATAGTATTAAAATGGATTTTAAAGAAACAATCTGACACAGGATAGGGAGAAGAGGCAGGTTCTTCTGAATGTGGTGATGATCTTTCGGTTTCCATAAAAGAGGGGAATTTCTTGACTGGGAGCTTGTTAGGATAATAGTAAAGAGGGGGGGCGGTCATACAGAAATACGTCGTGAGGGTCTGAACCGGAGCTGGAGCGACTGCTTCATTTTTAACTCGGTAGTGCAACTTTGCGTTGAGCCCGAGATAAAAGGCGGAAAATTTTAGCTGACATAATGACGTTAAATAGGATGTCGGATTGGAAGAGATTCTGTACCGATTAAAATAAATGTTAAACACGCAATAGGATGTACATGAGGCATAACCCTTCTAAAAATGACTACAAGAAGTAGAAGTAGAAGAAGAAGAAGAGGAGGAAGAAGAAGAAAAAGAAAAAAAATAAAGAAGAAAAACAGAATGGCGGGGAGGAATTTTACTAATTTGAAATTTCCATGTCTGTGTCCGCTTCTCCTTATGTTGAAGTATAGTGGAAGTTAGGTAGATCGGTGGCAAATAATAGTGGGCTGATGGAGTATGGAGCAGGAAAAACAAGTTGAGTGCTGGGATCAATTTTCAATTCATTTCCTTTCCACCATTGCAAATATGCACACGATGTGTGTGGTTATCTCTCGGGCATGTTTACTGTATAATTTAGCATTAAGTTCCTAATATTTTTCTGTTCTCTTTTCCTATCTAATCCGTGCACAGGCACACACAAGTGAGATGAGGATTGTTGACAGGACGTTACTCATACGTAAGTACACGCGTTGCCAATAACAGAGTAAGTTTGCTGTTATATATCATAGAGATGTTAATGACGTTATCCCATCTTGCTGTGTATTCATGGAGTTCGTCCTCAAACAAACCACCGTTATGTTCGTTCCATCCGTAACAAACCACGGATTTCACCTCGTCGTCGGTGCAAAACTTGCAACTAGTCATTCTTATGCCTTTGAATAGGTTAGCGGGTTACCACAGCAATGAATCGTGTGACTTGGGTTATGGACGTATCCTGTTCGATCCTCAGCCAGAGGACTGGCACTTCGATTGATTTTGATGTGAGTTTGAATAATAGTTTCAGTCGGTTGACGAGAAAATATCTCAGAACGGCTCTAAATCATCCTCTTGTTCGTCATGATTGTTCCTCAGGTTAATTCTATGGCAAATAACCTTTGAAATTAATACAGAACCGTTAAACAACCAACTAGTGGATGAGAATAATTAAGCTGACACTTTTCGGAACTTGCAGGAAAAGAGGTGTAACTTAATTAGACACGTGCGTTCTTTTTTTATCGTTGTACCGCACATTTTGATATCTATAAAATTCATACACCAACAAATGTACCCTTTATTAAATTTGATAAAGTTTTAAATTTACATTAAAAATAATTTAGACTTGCTCCTACATGTTTCGGTCTTTAAGCACGACCATCATCAGGGAGCCTTCATTAGAGCCTAGCTAAAGTTATATTAGATTAAGATTCGGTAAAAAAAAAACTACGTCGTTATACGGTATGCTGTGGTGTGGCAGCACGCGCTGCTTTAATAGAGAGTGCATTTGTTGGTGTATGAACTGTGTATTCTTGATTTAGCGACACCAACCATAGTTAAAGCTTCTAATAAATTTGTCCCTTCCTGCTTCCTGAGTAAATACAATTAGATGTGCCTTCTGCCGTCTTATTTAGTAAGCCACTTCAGTAGTCTTAAGGCGTTAAGTGGCTGTGCTTGTGTATTTACTGTGTCCGAAAATATAGGTAAGGACGACACAAATACTTATTAAACATGCCAGAAGATACAGCCGTTATTTATAGCTCTCTTGCAAGTGAGACATAAAAGTAGTGTGAACAATGGTCGTGTCCTCTTGCTGCCTTATATGCTACAGTAATACGAGTACATCAACTTTTAACGCTGTGTGGCTTTGCGCCTCAGACGATAGAATTTCAAAAGGAACGGATGATTTAAATTTTTCTAATTTTTCCAAGTTAAAATTCCAGTACATAGTCTCAAATTCTCAGTTGGATGGGTTTTAATTCCGGACCTTGACATTAACAGAAGGCGTACAGAAAGGTTCATGTTAACAGGGTGCTGAGGAGGGTATTTGGACCCAAGAGGGAGGGAGTAGTAAGAGACAAGAAAAGGTTGCGTTATGAGAAGGTTCATAGTTCGCAATTTTCACCAAACAAATGAAGAAGGGTGATTTGCTTGCGGCATGTAGATATGAGAATTTTCTTAAAAAATGCGGATAGAAAATTTGACTGGATCCATTTGATCCAGGGCAGGTATTACGTATCAGGCATTATGAATACGACAATTAGCAATCGATTTCCATTAAAATTGGGCGTTTGTTGACTAGATGAATGATGTTGAACTGTATGGATTTACGTAGGAAGTTAGTTCCAAGCTACAGTATGATTCAGTAAGGAAGGCGTGTGGGTGAGATTTTGTCGCTCTGAGACTGTTGCCAAGTTCCGATTTTGCAAGATTTCTGTTTGCAACTGAGAGCAGCCAATTCTTATAACAAAACAACGCCATCTATTTTCCCACCCCTTTGAGACTTAAAATAGCTCTGTTTCACATTCTCATCATAATCCGAAGCCTTGGTTTTAGGCATTCAGTTTTTAGGAACACAAAATTCATTAACGTAGCCTAAAAGTATACGTTGTTTTTGCCACATATTGATAAAAACTTGTGAAATCCCTGACAGAATTTTGTATTTCATACTTTGAAATAAAAATAACGTCTATAGTAATTGTGGTTTAAATCTTTCGTAAATGCGACTTTCATATTGTAGGGAAGAATTCTCAAATTTACAGTGCACTTCAGTACGTCCCGTTAAAATTTTACTGAAGAATAATTTCGTGCCTTCGTGATCAAAGTTTGCGATGATCCATCCAGTCTGCGGACTTGTCGATGACATTGCCGATTTTAATAGGTACTTAGGTTATATGCCGAACAAACAAACCGAAATTGTGGCAAGCCTTCCTCAGGAGTTCTTGTGTTATATTATCCGTATGCAGACTGCCTCTTATGGCTAAGATCCATCACCATGGTCTCAGTTCCTTCAGAAGAATGGCTGGAGTATTTCTTTCGGAAAGGCAACGACGGCCTTCTTTCGCATGCTTAATAGTTTACTTTAAATAAATCATTCATTTTGTCGGCTTTTATAATTAATATGCTGAAAACGGTCGTGAATAGTCAAAGATTCGAGTAATCTTTATAATTTTCAATCTTAAGAGGAATTCCATGTGTTTACAGGTTTTTGAGGTAGAATCTAAAAAATATGCGATCCCTGATACTCTAGTAGATACTGTTGCATAAACTTATCCCCATAATGTCAGTACTCAAACTGTAAGCTGTATCACTACGTATTATTACGATGAACACAATGAGGGTGGGAGTAGGAGGAAAGGTTGTATAAAATTTCGGTCGGAGGAAGTGAAGGCAAGACATAACTTAAGAAACTTAAACTTTACGTTTACCATCCCGAACTGTTTGAAGTATGGAAATAAAAGGAAAGGATCACAACAGTCAAACACAACAGTATTTTTATAAAATTCTTAAAATATATTAGTAACAATATCGGCTACTCGCATCGAGTCATCTTCAGGTCCTCAAGGTGTAGATCTGGACATACAATGCAGTAAACGTTTGTGTGTCTGGATCTTCACCTTGAGGCCCTGAAGATGACTTGATACGAGTCGAAATATGTAGCCCATGTTGTTACTAATATATTTTAAGAACTTTATAAAAATACTGTTGTGTTTGACTGTTGTGATTATTTTCCTTTTATTAAGAGACTTAAGTTTAAACTGAGAAAAAATATTAAGCCCTAAAAGAACAGCGTGCGATATTGTGCATTGAACGTCAGCTGGCTCAGGACCGTGTCCATGACCGGGCTGTTGTGAAAAATTGTAAGGAACGGAACGTTAGTTCACGAAGTGTTCTGTAGAAAGTTGCAGTCACATATCTGTTTAAAGAGTTTTCTGCTTGCATTTCGAACGAGAGAATAACAAAAGAAATTTTCACACACACTCACTCACACACACACACACACACACACATATATATATATATACAAACTTTATCAGCACCAACAAATGCGCTAGCTCTATATATTATGTATTGAATGTCATTTGGCTCCTACATGTTTCGGCGTAATCGCCGTCTTCAGGGAGCTTCCACTAATGTTGTTAAGACATACAGCAATAAAATAGTTTTGCAATAATCATTCATATCAAATGTGTAGTTTTTAGTTGAAATACACAATATTCAGAGTGTATTACCTAATAACAGTGTAGTTTTTTTGTTGTTTATAAGTTGTTTTCGTTTCAATTGGTTCCTTGTTCTAAAAATATCTATATCTTTTATTCCGAGTTGGATCTGCCCCCGTAAGTTGCATCTTTTTTTTTTAAAGTGTTATAGCAGACAACGTATAACCAAAGGCAAACTATGCTATCATTTTATACTACATTTAAATATTGTATATTTTAACGAAATCTGTACATTTGATATGTATGATTATTGTAAAACTAGTTTATTGATGTGTGCCCCCACACCCTGTTTCTTGAAGGCCAATTTTAATATTATCCTCCCATCTATGCCTACGTCTTCTAAATGATCCGTTTACTTCAAGTTTTCCCACCAAAACCCCGCCTTCACCTTTACTATCCATCATATAATGATAATTTTGGTATTTTCAGCATTCGATCAATTTTTTCTGATATTTTATTCGATGGATCAAAACAGTCCGCTTCATCCTATGCCCTTCTTATTAATTATGCTCTAGTAATACTACCACAATCAATGCTTTAGGCTGCCCTATTTAAAGCTTCAGTATATCAGTCAAAATGAATGAATACGTGACATTTATAATACACATTTACGAATTATCTCATCATATTGCACAATACTGTGTACTTTTCATAGTAATAAACCATAAATTTTAATTTGTAACTGTATTTAAAGTTTTAATACAAAGGATCCGTAATGTCAGTAACTCAGTTTGAAATATATATATTTATTTTGTCAATATGTGAATCGGTAGGGAAACATTTAGACCATCATGGGCAGGACACTGTACTTCTTTTGACCCTGAGAGCAGTCTCCTTTCTTTGCTCTAGATACTGCTCACGTGACACTGTCTCCATGAAGCTCCAGCTAACCGTTTTTGTCTCACGTTAACAGACAACAAACCATCTGACGTGGTAAAGCAAGCGGGATCCCAGAAATTCAGGTGCGATCACTAGGTACATCTCCAAGTCTGAGTGCTAAGAAACAGAAATGATACCAGTTTCATTTGTAAAGTAAAGAATGGCCTATAGAGAATGACGTCACAAGTTAAAAATGCATGATACCTGCAGGAGGTATCTACAGAATTTTAGACGTCTTTTTCTCTCTTTTTGCTAATTGTTTCCTAACAGCCTCTAATTTTATGCTGTCACTTAATGTCTGTGTAAATGAGACCGTGGTGAAATGTACTTATGTTTTGTCTGTCAAGAAACAGACATTTCACGAGGCATTTAAAGAGTGATTCTTTCATGAAACAGCAATCTGTCCTAACCCACCGACACACAGTTTTACAGAAGACAGAGTAAACTGGACCGATCCTCAATAGACTAACACATACGCATGATATGCGTTTACCTAGACATAAAGAAAGTAACTATTTTGTAGGCACAACATTTTGACAGAAGGTTTTTTCTTAAGCCAGCTGCTTAGTAATGTCGGAATCTCATTTTGACGAATTGTATGGGTTAAGACAGATCGCCGTTCCATGAGGGTTATGCTATATCTGTGCTAGTGTTGCTGATATTTTCATTGAGCAGCTTAGCCCTTCAGTGCCTTCTGTTCCCAATTGGGAACGTTGGTGTTTGTATTTCATACACTCATTGTTGCCAGGTGGGAAGAGGAGTGTCATGTAATAAGGACTTGGAATGATAGATGCTTGCACAAGTCTTTAAGCACTGCTTCAGATAACCGCAATCATGTAGTCTCATAAATATATATTTTTTCATATATATGTTCGATTTTATGAAATCGTGCTGTAGAGGGTTAGATTTATCTGCAGACTATTAACCTCGCAGATCATGACTTGAATCATAACAGCGTTGATTAAAATATAGATTATAAGTTGATGCGTATTTACCCTGTAGTAAAAGGTAAAGCAATCCCATTACAGGCCTGGACAGGCCCTGAGGGTTCCAGGAGTTTGAGGCTTCTAGAATTCAAGACAAGCGGCACATGAGGATGGTAAGACCTACGCATCGACCACCTTTAACCCCCAGGAAATATTCATGGTACTCATGTCTGTTTAAAGCTGAGTCGACCCCAGGAATATAGGACGGCCGGAAGGATTATGTCAATGAAATATTTACCTCTAGTGGGGTTTCTAATTCCCTTACCGTTTGGAAGCAAAACAATTTTTTTGGCTTTTAACTGGACGTTTCACAGTGCATAAGGCTGTGACGTCAGTTAATTTTGTATCGAGCTTTTGCTTGTGTAATGAGAGATGAATCCTCGTTACATAATTCACCTCATCCTTTTACACACCCACATTCACGCGCCAACCTAGCCACGCACACACACACACACACACACACATACCAACCTACCCATCAATACACCCACACTCACATACACACATACCAACCTACCCATCAATACACCAACACTCACATGTCGCTGTAAACCCAATCGCAATTGCACGCATTTGCCTGCCTATCCACACACACATTCACGCACCCCCATCCAACCACGCTCATGCACAAACGCGGTTCTGTAATTGTTTCCGTTGTATGTATGTATGTAGTCTTATGTAAAAAAAAAAAAAAAAAAAAAAAAAAAACCCAAAAAAAAAAAAACGGGGGCCCCCCCCCCCCAAAAAAAGGGGCCGCGAAAAAAGAAGACCAAAAAAGAAAAAA
>Ga0136643_10003368_pt1 | contig 21515 bp, 8 predicted proteins | sample TergutLab28metaG_FD_96883 | JGI IMG/M metagenome (GOLD analysis project Ga0136643, IMG submission 96883) | Labiotermes labralis P1 segment gut microbial communities from Petit-Saut dam, French Guiana - Lab288 P1 (version 3) (version 3) | ecosystem: Host-associated > Arthropoda: Insects >...
TAAAAAAAACCGTGAAAAACTAAAAACACACAAGTTGATTTTCATCTGGTAAAAAAAATGGCTGCAAAAAGAAATAAAAAAGCCGCCTCCCCACCCCCCCCCCCCCCCAAACACACACACAAAACTCATATTATTTTTAGACATTTCAACGCGCTCCAAATCTTAACGCCCCCTTTCTCTAAGATCAGTTGTAATATTACTCTATTTTACAACTTAAAAATTTTTCAATTATGATTAGAATACCACATACAACTATGCACACCATTTTACCTTGCTGATGTCCCGCATCTACCCGCTAATTGAACTACAGTAACAACATCAGGTACAAGCTAGTTTCTTATTTGTTTTGTAATGTTGTCCACTTCTTTGTTAATCATCGTACAATACTCTAATTAACGACGCTAGTTCAGTTTCAGAGGTCGCCGTGCTACAATTCTATGTGAGAATGATCAGGAGTGTCAAATAGGGATGGATCTGAAAGGAAGGAATGATGATATCTTTTACGGCACTGTTCCGACGATAACCATAACATATTAAGGAAAGCTAAGAAACCATCTATTTGATGGGAGGTTTTCCCTGGGCATATCTCGAATAGTAAGTAGTCTTATCTCTTGGCTAACCTGCCCAGCAGAGTTCAGTGACGCATAAAAAGCACGTTCAGCGACCTCTTAAACCTATTCACGACGAAGGGAAACAAGACAATGTACGTATTAACCGCAACGCTGAGGCGCTTTCGCGTAACGATGTTGCCGGGGAAAAACAATTAATATTGCACATTCTGAGTGTGTGTCTGTAGCCTTACTAACCAAGCATGCAATGCGCATGCTTCGTAATATATTGTCATCTGTGGCCTCTGCGGGTCTACAATATTTTTCCACATATTCTAATAAACGGCAATATTTTCGGAAACATTTGCTGAAACATTTCTCATTCTAGAAGAACCGAGCGAGATATTATCATAAATGTACTTACGTCTTCACGTAAAGTAGCTGTTATTTTTGTCAGATTTTAATAAAAAATGAATTTTCTGTACAGATTTTCAAAAATACTCAAATATCAAATTTCATGGTCAGTGGGATCCGATTCGTTCTATGCAGACGGACTGAGAAAGACAAGACGAAGTTAACAGTCGCTTTTCGCAATTTTGCGAACGCGCCTAAACGTGTATTAATTACTGTGCTCATACCTGAGTATTGCTCTGATATGCTACGTGGCTCTGTCCCGTCTGATTGCTGATACTGTTTATTTCACTGTACAAGTGCCTTAGACAGCTCTCTTATACCTACGAGTGGGTGAACATCTTTTGTCAACTTCAACTCATTAATTAATTAAATGATCTAAAATTCGGGTGTGAAAGTGCTGGCAGTTGTTTTTGTTGGAGCTGTACATACTGTCTACATAAACCGTTGTAAGCTGAGCCAGCTACGGTCTAGACGCAATAAAATCTTTTGTTGCCTAAACAAGACACCGACTACCTGGTGCAAGGTACGCAAATATAAACAGCCTATATTACACGCAAAGGCAATAAGACCACGAGTGAAAAATTGCCATCACAGAAGTCTCTATGTCTGTCTAGTCAACAGGAAATGTGGGTTTTATATCCGCCTGGTCGACAGTTCTTCAATGTGTTAGCATCGACGTACCCTACATGTACTAGTGTACATACTAAGTTAAACCAGATAGGCAACGCACATATTAACGTAACATTGTGGTGCGTTCGCTTCATGTTTATTCCTCCTCGGCTACCATAACAACCTGATACCGTTTCGTTGAAAGGCGTCGCTGTTGTGATGATTTTACGTAGCCAGCAACAATAAACGGCACTTACGTCTTCATGTGAAATGTCAGATATTTTTGTCCGATTGTAACAAAATTTAGATGTTTTCGAAAGATTTTAGTGAAAGTCTCCAACATCAAAATTCACAAAAATCCGTCCATTGGAAGCCAAGCCGATACATGTGGACAGACTGGCAGACAGAAACACCGACGGACAGACATGAAGGTAATACGCGTTCTTCGCTAGTACGCGAACGCACCTTGAAAGTAATTAAATCCATAATTTATCTTGCCAAGAAATGCCGAGGTTACTAATATGGTACTAATAATAAGTGTGAAATGAAGTAGAAGGCAGTGACCGTGGTTTAAAAGAAGGTGCTATTTTGGGGATGCAATAAAGGATCCAAGTCAGGATAGTGAGTGCCCGCGAAAGTGTTCGAATTCAGCACATGCGAATACTACTCGTCAAATTCGCTAATGCTTTCACAGCTTGCTCTACAGCGGCATTATCATAAGAGAAGTCGAAGTTCGAAGATTTGGAAATACCCATGTGGTTGTAAGAGAGTTAAAACTCTAATGGATTGAGGTAGGACGAACGTACCTTGAAAAACTAAGGGTCTGCGGACATATATTTACATAAACATTTTCCTTGTTTTACTGCGGGTAACTCACTCCTGAAGTTTGTCCAAATCGTTTAAGACACACCCTATGTAACATTAAATTCTGTCTTGCAATCATAAATACATGGGACATAATATAAAGTATAATATCGCAGTACTGGTACGCGTGATGAGAGGAAAGCTGCTCGAGACGGACAAACAAACTTTCAGATAACACGAGATTCTGTTATAACCAGGCTTCATAATCTAGTTGTGATGCTGCAAACCGTACGCATGGAAAGGGAAGACCTCTTTTCGCTTGTGAGGTCACGAGCAAAGTTGTTACTCTACTGTCTGTAATGTGTGTTAGTTTTGCAAGTGTATGCGCGTGTATGTCCGCCATATTTAAGGAGCACAACATTTCAGCCCGAGGAGCGAACTCTAATTCCACCCAGGCTAGGTAAGTTTGTCTGCAGTTTCAGTAAAGTGGAAGGATAAGAGACCGAACGACTGACAGTTCCCACTTTTTCCGTTGTAAACTGCAAGAATGAATCTTGAGTCCCTCATCTCTTGCGTGCAATGACAGAAGAATGTAGGTATGACTTTACTGAACATCATTATCAGACTTACAGTATGTAGTTAATGCAGCTGAATGTCACATCGTAGCTCGGTGACTGACGCCTATTCATTGGCAGACACGATCTCGCGGGGTCTGTGCACCCGCTGGCAGCAAATCAGCTGCGGACGTCTAATAAAGAAGACAGCATGACTTCGTAACCCCCTGCTTTAGCGTAGTTTCATCACACAAACACACACACACACATACACACGTACAAAACCTTGCGGCACGTGTTTAAGTCAAGTTATCGAGTCTGTTACATTTAAAACTGCGACACTTCAGAGTCCACTCAAAACAGATGGACTACTTAACCAGTTAAATAACTAAACAGATGATCAACCAACCACCAACCTACTGACAGACTTACGATCCAACCTTCTGTCGATCTGTCTCATGAAACAGCCAAACCTTACATAAAACTTTGACGTTCGTTAAAATTCACAAGAAATTTTGGCATTAGATCAGTCAGTCGCAGGATGCTTTTAGGTTGTATTATCCGGTATGAAATAAATTAAGTTAGACATCCCGATATATTACTACAGTTAGCTAAAAAGTTAAGTATTTCTGAGCCATGTTGGGTATATTCAATCAACACTCATGTTTGAGTATAATACTAATTTATTTATGTCACGTGCACATCACATTCATTAAAACACTTTATTATCCAACAGATGCACAAATATATAATTCATAGATACAATTTTAAATATTTTATAATAATTCTAATTGTATCTACGAATTGTATATTTGTACATCTATTGGATAATAAAGTGTTTTAATCGTCATTGATGCACGGTACAAACATGAACATCACATTCGTTGTTTGTCCATATATTTTAACACGGATAATAGTTTCAACGCACCGCATAAGAATAAAATTCGCATGCAGTCTAATGATGGTATGAGCGTACAGCAACGCGCAGCGTTGTGCAATGGACAGATGATATTAATAAAATAAATTACAACATATAGCACTGTGCTACAAAACAATCAGAGTTGAGAGTTAATTTAAGCGTGAAAGGAGAATATTACAGTTAGGGAAAATATTGGAAAGTCTGGAGGCTTTTACTCAAAAGATGAAAGTATGAGCTACGGCCAGTCATTCACACACCTCGTGACTGCAGCGTGCTCGATCCGCGGCGGAGTATAGGGTAGTGTATGTGGCCAAGTGCCAGCATCAAATAAAATCAACACCAGCTTTATTGAGAGACAAGCTCGCATGATACTCGTGTTTCTGGGGCGGATATAACGTGCAGCTTTTGTGCGAAAGGCCTTATCGCTGAAGAGAAGAAGCAAAATTAAGATAAGGTGTATGATCTTGCGGAATACTACACCACGTACTCGGGTACCAACGTGCCCTGAAGATGGGGGCAGCAGGTCTTCCGAAATGTTGGTTCTACCTACCAGGTGACAAGGCATGACATTCCAAATGATCGTATCTTTACACTAACTGCAATGAAAAACTCCTCACAAGAAGCAAAATTGTCAGTGGGAACTGTTTATAGACTCTTCCTCCGTTCGCACGCCACCTCTCTCGTCTCCACATCCAAAACCACTGCTTTTGACACAACAAACAGTGCACTGATAAGGACCAAGCTGTGACAGCTCAGGCGGTATGACTGGGCTACATACTGCACGAAAGATGAATCGTGGTTCGATTCCCAACAGGTGCACGAGATGACTCTCTTTTTCAAAGCTTTCAGAAAGGCACGGGGGTGGGGGGTGGGCACTCACATTCCTAGGTAACGCGTACCGCGAGTTCCTTCCATGGTGGTAAAGCGGCCGGGGAGTGAAGCTGACCACCTCTATCGTCCTTAATTCAGCACTGGGACAGCTGTAGCATATGGACCCACTCCTGAACGGTGTTGGACATGTACCTTCTTTAAGTCTCTAGTAACTACTCTTGGGGTTATTTACTGCCGAAACAATTCTATCATAATTGCAGTATTTCAACAGAAGAAATAGTAGAATTGTTTTTCTTTGCATTTTTTAAACAAATGCATTTTCTACTCAAAGTTTTTGCAAAAAAATGAACACGCAACAAAAAGTACAGGCTTTCTCATTCCATGACCTTTTGAAGGAAACGGACTGCATAATGTACCTAGCAAACGTGGTTATCATATAACGTTTTAAACACGTGTATGGTGTTTTTCTGATGGATTTGAACTTTCAAAAATGAACAACATAGAGTTATGTCCACTTAGACGCTAGAACGAATGTGCTGTGAAACTATCAAGGACCTTTGTAACGGGAACTTTATCTGCCCACAAAAAATTTAATGTTGACTTCAGGTACAACTATTCCAGCGCCTTTCACTCACGGCCCTGAAGTTTGTCACACACGATGCAAAATGCGTCCAATTATATTAAAGGTACGCCAGAAAGAAAGAAAGAAAGAAAGAAAGAAAGAAAGAAAGTTACGTGGCTCCATACATTATCTAGTCTAGACAGATTTACTTTTTTATCGCTTAAGCTGTTTCAGCGGCTGAAGTTATCACTGCCGAAAGAGGAAGGAAGATATTCACAAGCGGTGGGAAGGAAAAGGTCTCGAACAATGCGAAAGTGGCATATTCAATAATATTCTTTTTCATGGTTCGTAAGAAAGGAATATGATAAAGCGCGAAAAACTGAATCAGGAAAACCGACCAATCGGACCGAGTTTCGAATTAGTTACGTGTTGCATGTAAGTGTAAAACGTTAACAATATATCAACCTGCTAGGTATTATTTAACAAGATTCGTGAAAATCCGCCACGTTTCACATGTGATTAGCGAGTGACAAATATATGAACACATGCTTAATTTCTCGGATAAAGTAAGGAAAGTATAATAAAACTACGTATTATTTATATAGGTATTCTGGCGTTGAATAACTGAATCATCGCTTGTTCATTCACCTGCAAGAATGTTATTTAATGACGGTTCGTCACTTCACAAGTACGACATGGCGAGTCTTTATGAGCCACAATTATATAATTTGGGTATGTACACGTACAAATACAGAGGTCCTTGTGTGTATGTGTATTGAAACTCGAAAAATGGAACTCACCCTTCCCTCCAGAACAGACTGTACAAGACATTTCGTGTCGTAACAAGTCATCACAGCTGATCATCTTAAAGTAAACTATAGATGGCCTAGCAAACACTCGTAGAACATCTAAACCAAGATTGAATCTAGAACACTGTTTCATGTGGTACGGAATAATAGAATCCCCACGTTTACAATGGAAGCACAGTCTGTCTTTGAGGCCTTCAATATAGCCTACATTACGAGGAGAATAACCAGTGAAAAGGTGTACTTAAAGTACGAGCACAGTCATGTTCCAAACGAGTTCCTTACAATATTTGCATACATCACTGGCCTTAATGTGCATTTACTGCAGATACAGATCACGTAGCTTACAGTACCTATAGCACTAGAGATGTCAGTGCATTCGTACTGTGACAGAAATTGTTTGTGCTTATATTCCGTTAAAAGTTTACTACACGGGAAAAAAATGTTTCAAATAAAAGTGTAGATATTAGCTAAACATGTGTGCGTGCGCGCACACATACACACACACACACAAACACAAACACACACGCAAGCCTATATATAAGTGAACAAAGTGTGGTGTTATGTACCAGTAATTTACATAAGGGTAACAGTATTTAAAAATCGATGGACTTCGAAATTAATCCCAGGTAAATTAGGGATTAAATTAAAAATAAATTTGCCAATATTTATTAGTGTAAGGCCTCAAATATCAAATTTAATCAGAGTACAAAATAAAATGTGGGAGACGAAACAACCGTACGGAGGAGATCAAGATAATTTACTCGGACTACATTCTAAATCACACAAATTCCCGGAATTTGCTTGGAGGGACTACGAAGAACAAAGAAAATCCTCGGTCGGGACAGTTGGTATTTGAGTCAGGATTTGAATCAGACACTTCTCGAATATACGTCCAGAGTGTTATGTCTATAATAACCGGCTCCGTAAAAAGTAACGAAAATTATGTAGTTAACTGTAGTCTAGCAGAGTTTTGGAGACTATATCTAAAGCTTTGGTCCAGGCTTGTTAAAAGAAACACATGTTTTGAAGGACGAATCGTACATAAATTAGTACAATTAATTTTAGATAAAGTTACAAACAATCTCAAATGTGTGTTCTCGAAAATGGGACAAACTCTATTGTTGTTTAAAACTTCGACGTATTTTCGTGCTGAACCTCACTAATGTGAATTTAGCTGACAATTATCTCCATCTCATTGTAAAACTAATAGTCTGTGATGTGGCCCCTTTGCAAGCCAAGAAGGCATATGGTAAAGCGGAGGCATAGTTCCACGCATTCTTAACCTCAGCACCAAAGCCGTGTAGTCAACTTTATGCACGGACCGCCTTACCCTCTGGGAAATATACCCCGTTTCCATTCAGTAGGATGTTGCATGGACCACAGGTACGGGTTCGAGAGAAAATCTCTTGTTTCTGCGGAGAATCGAAAGATTTCTCGGTCCTCCGGCCTGTAACCTTGACACTACACTGACTGAGCTATCCCGGATCACTCTATTTGTCTGTAGACCTGTTAATGTGATATCCACAAGTTTTTTTTTTTTTTTAATAGGCAGGACTACTAGGCGAGCCACACGGACGACCACGCTTGATTTTTGTGTAATGTCCGCTGATGGGTGCCAGTCAATTTGAATGACACTTAGTGCAGACCGGAAATTAGCAATCGGATCGTCGTATTCACTTTGCATAATCAACTCCTAGACCAGACGCCCTTCATAATGGTGTGCAGCCAAATAGGAGAGTAGAAGCGACAGCACAATCAAAGGCGCAGATGCTGGAGACGGAAACACGTCACGGCATACAATAGTAGAGCACGTTCGAAATGTGATGGCACATGCGCAGAAACCAGATTTGGTCTTTCAGCAAAATGGACGAGTCCTTTTAAATCGGCGGGGGTCGAGGAGTGCGGATCAGCGGATAGACCATGTTCCGACGTACAGTGCAAGGCTGCTGGCTACCCACTCCATTCACATCTTTCCCCTTAACTTCCCCTCCCGTACGTCACCGTGTGCCATCAGGTTCCGAACGGCCTGTACAGGCAGTGTGGTGTACCTCACTTGTCTTGTAATTATTCAAATGTTTTTAAGAATTTACATAGCGAATTATGGAACAAAACAACCTACAGTATTTCATTATTAGTGAAACTATAACTATCTGACTGGAAATTTTGGTCGTTCTTTTACTGTAATCAATGTACATAGATTTCCTTCAATTTAAACTTGAAACTTATCACCAAAAATAATAGCAAGGAATTAAATTAACTAAAATAAACACGCATTAAGTTAGAAATTAAATTGCGTCTACTCACTGCATTAGTTTATTCATATTTCTGGTCAAATTTACAGTTAACCATTTATTTTTTATTATCTATATAGGCAGCGACAATGCCTCAATCTCAGAATGTGAGGTCGACTTCAGTTAGATACACTCTATACGTCGAATGACAATCGCCACAGTTTCGTAACTGTTAGCAACGCATGGGGTCACTCCGCTCAAAATGTCGAAACAACTATTTTTTTTTAATTAGAAACCGAACATTAAAATAAATATATAATTCTGCGGGATGTTGGACATGGGTCCTAAACTTCCTACACAAAGAAAATAGAGTAATGGTGTCAAACAGAATGTCTGGCAATGTAACATAATAACAAGGGAAGTAAAGACTTATCTACACAGAGACTTATTTACTGTTATATCCGGGTGAATGAGATACGCAGTATTTCGGGAATGTAACATATTCACGCATTTTAACACAGGAACCTAAAGCAGTCAGTCTACACGCTGTGTCACTCGATTCTTAGTGTATTGTACGGATACTTTTTGTAACACGCAGATCACGTGGCGTGAGGTGTTGGGCTCACCGCCTTCAGCCTTCGCTTTCCATAAAGGGAGGAACGTGACAGGCGAGAGAGAGAGAGAGACTGTTAGCAGCTCAACAGCACTCTGCTCCCTGCAGTTAGTGACTTCGGTTATGCAGCATCGGATATTAAGGTAATTTGTGACTTGGAAAAGATGTGGGAGAAAATATTCAAGACTTGTTTTAAGGCACAAAAACAGCACTTGTCTGGATGGAGGGTGTGGGAAAAAAACGACAGTCTGGATACCATGTCTTTGAGCCGAGATTTCAAAAAGGGAATTCTGAAAGCAAGAACGCTACTCACTCTATCATTTCTTTCTGTGGTACTTCGTTTAGTTAACTGAACGTAGCCCCACGAAACACAATCCTACTTGAGAAGTGACTGTAACATTCTATCAAAAATTCATGTGTCTGGCATTCATTGGTTTGTGAAGAAAAATTTGAGACAGTATACATGCAACAACCAAAGGTCGGTTAATAACAGACGCAAAAAGAAAATGAGAGGAACATTATTTTATTGATTCACGTCGTTTTCAGTAATTATTTTGTAAACAATGTAAAGAATTGTATCACTTTGGAGGATATAAGGAAAAGTTGTGGAAAAAATAGTACTCTATTTGAGGACAAAATAGAAACAGCATATTGCTACTAAATAAAGACACATACATAAACACACATACACAGACACACGCATACCTACACACGTGTGCCTGTCTACAACTGCTTTTCACACATGAAAACAACAAACGTACGTGGCATCAGAACAACCTTCTAAACTCTTCCAGGAACTATTATCTCTCTTGTCTGCTAACGACTGCATAGGCCTTCATTAACCCCCTCCCGCAACTTCACGCGTGTGCAGGTCCCAGCACCGTTTCACGTGTGATCTATTATTAGATGCTTTATCATTCGATACACTACCAACTGGCACTGATATAAAGAAGATTTACCAGGCTTGCCAAGTTCCCGACCACTTAGGTTTTTTACAATAAAAACTTGTGCAGTCGTCAAGGTCCTTGTTCATGCGCTAGGAAAATCATGGGCTATCTCGTTACACGTGATATCTGCCGTCCGGGCACAAAGGTCCGTGGAAATCGTAAATTAAACGTTATGCACGAACAAGTGACTTAACTCTTACAGAACTTCTGTTACTAGCTGTGGATACTATTTCCAACACCCGAGTAGTCATGTCGTTATCGTTTAGTACTTCTCAGCACGCTTTAAAAAGCTTATAAATATATTTATAATCTAACGCGTTTCGTGAAAAGTAGGCCTATAATTTAAGTTTCAAATTATATGGACGTAAATCAAATACCCTGTGCAAGTTTTGGTATTGTATTTCTAATTCATTGTTTTGTGTGAATACTTTAATTCTCAAAAGTCTCAATGTGCGTTTTTTTAAAACAAATTTTGCAATGGCAAATGCCTGCAGTTTTGCGAATAGGACATCGTTATGTCTTCCTAAACCGCTGAGAAAGCATTTTCCCTTCTAGGGCGGCTCTTGAACACATTTTGACAAACAAGAACTGTACAGTACGTACTGACCGTCTAACTTCTTAATTACCTATTGCGACAAATCCAACACAGTACACAACACAGCACAAAATACAGTAAAACAGCACACAACATTTATCCCCACATAAGTCGACCACTCCTGGGCATCTTCAGGGCAAAAAATAGTAGAAAAGTACAGAAGCCTGGAGCTTGGCGGTTTTATTGTATTTTCTACAGCACTGTGTATCATGTCGTATTTACTATAATATAAAGAATCCGTTCCAGATTTCAGGTTTCCTCACAAGGTGTAGTTGTGGCGTTCGCTCTACTGGTATTTTATGCGGCGTAGGATTGGTAACCACCTACCAATCTACGCTACGTAACGTTCCACAAGAGCGAAGGCCTAAAACGGAACCTGTACTGCGAAGTAAAAGAATGAACGTCTTAGAAAGTAAGATCACTGCCTGCTGGGATATCACGCTGTGTAGGGCGGCTCCCGACGTTTCGAAGGAGCTCGCTTCCTCCATCTTCAAGGTATAAGACCGTAATATCCGTAGTATTACGTCGAGCCTAGTACCTTCCGAACACAAGTTTATAGCATTACCGCTATAGCTACCTGCTCATTTTTGTGGCATGAATATAAGCCTCATATTATGTCCAAACTATGACCTATAGAGAAGAATGCGATGCAAGGTACAATAAAGTAATAATGGAGCATAACATTCATTTGTTGAAATAAGAGATGATATTAGTATTATAGACGTCTCTTTGGAATAAACAGACGGCGTTTATAAGACACAGGCACAAAACACCCTCCTGCCAATTTCGTGGACTGATCAAGCTTAACAACAAGCATGCAGCCTCCTGGACCATTTCACGGACTGACCCAGTTTCAATGCACAAACTATTTTCAGTGAAGAGTACAGCAATACTAATTAAATTATCAGTTTCATATTTCTATTGAATTTTATTGCGGACCACGTATTTGCAGGACGAAGAACCCCACGTATCCTCAAAACACCACTTGGGAAAAACTGCTTTAATTCAGGGCTGCACAAATTCCGGGCTCAAGGTCGCCGCGGCGACTACATTTTGTACGGAGGCACCAAATATTTTGGGTCCTCAGTATGGAACATGCTTCGTGTCATCCTTTGGCGCGTAGCATTTTGAGGTGGTTCCTAGATTTTTCGAAGAGTTGTGAATCCGTGCTTTAAAGCATAATGATACATGTATACGTGTGTGATAAAGTAATTTATTCACTCAAACACAACACACACACACACACACATATATATATATATATATAATCATTAATACATAGTTGGCAAACATGTTTCGGTTCTAGTGAACCATCTTCACACCATTTCTTAATATGCAGGCATGGTGCATTCAGTGAGTTCGCACATTATGGGATCCCATATTGTTTAAATACCATTTTTATTTTAAAATTCATGTTAAAAATCTATTGGCCAATGTATCTTTTGAAATATATGTAAATAGTTTAACTCGCAGTATATATAAGCCAGCATACAATTTTAATATGGATTTACTAATGTACTGATATGAGTTTTTACATATATTTCAAAAGTTAAATCGGTCAACAGATTTTTAACTTGAATTTTAAAATAAAAATAGTTTGTAAACAATATGGGATCCCATAATGTGCGCACTCACTGAAAGCACCATGTCTGTATATTAAGAACTGGCCTGAAGATGGTTCACTAGAACCGAAACATGTTTGCCAACTATGCATTAATGATCATATATATGTTGTGTTTGAGTGAATACATTACTTTATCTTATTGTATAGCACAACGGGATGGCTCCTATCAAAAGCATACGTGTGTGTTCACCTGCTTTCGCATTGCTGGGCTGTGCATTTACCCCACACATTATTTTCGCAATAAAAACAGATGGTTTCCCTCAAGAGCACCGAAAGTCCGATCTTAGTGATAGAGGCGCAGCGAGGAACTGAAAATATAATTTTTATATACGTAATTTTTAGATGCATTTTACGCTTAGAGGGGTTAAAACAGAGTTACAATATTTTGTGGTATTAAAATTCTGTTAAGCAGATTCTTTTCATTTAGAACGAAAAAAACTGCGGTCGCGTGAAACATTAGTGCAACTTTCAGTTTAATGTCGATACGTGATGGTACACCGCAGCTGGTTATGCAAATCTCTGTACAGCAACAGCATATTACAAGCACCTGGAAAACTTTCACAAGGAACAATTTTATAAGGTGCCAAACTCTGATACTATAACCAACTTAGCGCACTTGGTCTCATCAAAGTGGAAATTACAGAAGAAATTTATCTCTAAATTGTATAATTATTAGTAAGTATTGATTTAGTTTTCATTTGCTTTATAACATAAGTTAGGCAGCCGTATTTGGATTTGCTATGCCATCTAGACTTCATTCAGGAGGTGGTCAATTCGCATCTAACCCAGTCCATCGACAATCCTAACTACAGCTTTTCTTGATTTTCACCATTTCCTCCAGCAAAACGCCAGGATATGCCTCGATCAGGCACCCAGTAGTTCTTTCCATATAATTTCCAATTTACCATTCATCGGTCAATGGTAACCTGTTGATGTGTACTGCACAGCCATGTTTAAACTCATAATTTTAACATTTACGTTTCACCCTCTTCTGACAATGCTTCTACTCAAATGCCAGTTTTGAGGTCTTTGCGGCGATACAGCCGAGGGTTGCGTTGTTCTGGGATACGACACTGTGTAAATGGATCTTCATCTTGAAAGGCCGGTAAGTCTACTGAAAATTTATGGCATTTTACATCGCAGACTGAGAGACGAAGTTACAATGAACGCACTAACTTAAATGCAGGATTGTTTTGTGAGTGCGCCTGGATTCTGGCGCCACGTTCCGCTACCTTCAGAGCATTATGCCTAGTCTGAAGAGTCCTTCACCCTTACATGATGACTGTATTGTCATGTTTGTTCTGTGACTGGTTTGGGTTATTGTCGTACTCTTGTCTGAATCCTGACCTTGCGTCCTAGAGCAAACGCCGGTATTGTCACTAACACTGAGGCTGTAGTTGAATTGCTGTTCATTAAAGTCACTTTCCATAAAGATACATCGGGTGCTTCAGAATGTTAACACGCACCACTGTGCACTAAATGTAGCAGAAATACACAAGACACTGTATTTCAAACCTGAAATGCACTGCGACCATGTGTTATTTGTACCGTATTTCTATCGACTGAGCTGTGTGCAGAAATTTATGAATAATCTTACCTTATATTTCTCTAGCAAAATACAACGCGAATGTGAAATGAGATTTTTTAATACCGTGTGCTGTCATTCGTATGTATTCTGGTCTAAGAAAGTGGAAGTAAGAAAACAGAGAGCAGAAATTGCGTAAGAACAAGTTTCTCGATTTACGCAAGTCATTCAACACATGTTAGGACGATTTAATGACTAACATTGAGTTGGATATGAAAAGGATGAAAGATAGAAGAAATGCCTACAAAGAATTGGTGGCAAAAGTTTACAGAATGATCACAAGGGAGCTACATACATTCCTCACCTTGACGCTATATGACAGCGAGCGATCGGCTTGAGCGGTCAGTGGTTTCTGAACCAATACCACCTCGCGACATACCACTTCACCTTCACGCTAGCATTAAATATCTTTCGCCGCAATGTCTTCTAATAACTATTTGACTGTAAGACTTAATATTACAGAAACAAGCAAACAACTGGAGTATCCTCTGGGAGAAATGGGCGCACCTGCCATTGTATTACAGCCCACAGGAACACACAGCACTGGGCGTAGCATGTACGAACGCACCCGATATACCGACCAAGTGACGAGCTAGGCTTTAAGGAATCGTGCTTCCACTCAAGACAGGGGCAACAGATGATATTTTTCTGCAAAGCGCGTAGACCGGCTCTATGGCCGCCTTGTTTCTTATTCTCCTTTCGTCAAGGGTAAAGGGGTCATTCGCCACCATCTACTTACAACGTTAAGAACGAATGAAGATGTACATCCATCGCCGCATATTCCTTACCAGTATGGTGCTTAAATTAGCACAGTGACAATCTTACTTTATATAGCGTGTATCTTTGATCAGAGGTAGGAACACTACGTAGACTAGCCCGCAAGGCAAAAATGTCAGAGAAGAAGCCTATAGTCAGGGCAATATATTACTGAATTGCTACAGACTTCAAAATCTGTAAACGTGGTACTACGTAGGCTATTTTTATTTTTCCACCCATTAAGAATAGTGACTGAAACTTCAATTTAAATTACTCGTTAACCGATGGGCCAGAATATCTCCTATAAAGAGTGATTTAAATCGCTGTCTCAATAAGGCAACTGACCCGATACGTTTGACTCAATGCCGTTCCTTCTGCCAAGAACAAGACTCACAGCCTCCTCCTTCTCCTCGACAGCACGATTAAGGCTCAACCATGCTGCAAATCGTTCTTTATTTGTTGGCTTTAACACAATACATCCAACCTCACGCAATGCTTTAAAATTCAAGGACATGCCGTTGTACTGTTATCTACAAACTTGCAATACACGATACCATTTACGTTACATTACGTCCGACAACTTTCGAACATACAGTTCAATACCAAGGGCAACAAACCGTACAAGTGTAGCTGACATGCGAAAATCTTGAAAGTTAAAAGTAACATGTAACTTTTGTACATTTTAATATATTTCTGGATTAATGCTGCATTCAGCTGTTTTACCTTTTAAAGCCTACTGGTTACGTGATGCACCAGCAGGTTTAATATTCAACAGATGTACGCACTGTCCACACTGCATTTACATGTACTGTATTTGTCTGAGAACAAACAGCGACTTCTGCCCCATACAACATTAACTGATTGGTTTTTATAACCGAGATTAAAAGTGTTTACTGCACGGTACGGACTGGGTGTTTAAATAAAGCGGTGTGGGCTTCGTCTTTAAAATTTAATATCTTCTAAAGCCAATTATCTTGTAAGAGCAGTATGACGTAACATCCGCAGTTTTATGCTTCGAAGCACCCTCGGAACACGTTGGGAGTAAAGTCATGGAAATTAAAGAAGGCAGTTGTATTTGATGACATATGTTGAATACATAACAAATGGTTAGCCAAATTTATAACCGTACAAGTGTACACGTGCCTGAAATATTAGCTATCAAGACGTTTAAATAAGGTGGAGGGAGAGATTTGCCCATTCGTGGATTAGCTTCATTCTGTGACCGCTGTTCGCCACGAGAAGAGGGTTTCGTACCCACTGTATAGGACACTGACCGCGTCTTGAAGCAAGTCCAGGCGTGATGTCGAACAGAATAATACTTGCTCTAGGCGGGAATCAAACTACGACCATCCGGACTGTCGCCGGTTACTTCAATGTCTAAACTATCCCATTCAGTTTTTAAAAAAGTCCATTATTTCAAAGGTGTCCATTCGGTGCATTTTTATATCAAAGTGCACCGTTTATTACAATGTGTGGTATTAGCTCCCATGCGCTGTGACCCTTAAAACACTTGCAAACAAACTTAATCACACGCACTGATGATGGAGGTCTGCTATGAAACGTCGATAGACATTTAACAGAACACACGGTGTCACATTTCAAAAGGCACTTATATACAAAATAAATCAGTGACTGCAAATCATATGAAGTAACGTAAAACACGCTGTATCATGCTCGTATTTACTGTAAACTTTACTGGTAACAAGTCACCAGAAAATAATGTTTATTTTTATTATTAAACCAAGTAATGCACACAACATATACAGCTGTAAAGGGGTTTCTTTAACAGAAATTCTCCAACACGTTTCAATTCTATAGCAACATCCTCGAGGAGTTAATATAAAAAGTCTTCTAAAACCCAGTTAAAATAAACACATAACATTCCTAATTACTGTATATAGCTATATAGATCCTCAAACATGTTCCGATGCTATAGCACCATTCTCAAGGGCTTAGGAATAAACAATTTCAAAACATCGGAAGTTGTTTCCGTTTGAATCAAAACACGAAATGGGTCTCATTACATTGACGCGTTCTTTATCAACAGAAGGAAAACACGTGGGTGTAAAAAAGCAATGCGTATATACACACACGTGTTTTCTGGAAACTCGAAGCTAAACAACTGCATTTCTTTTGTTATTTCATTCAGATACCAGAAGACGTAACACAGAAAAGGTAGAGATGCCTTGCGAACAAAAAGGAAAAGAAGATCAAACGCTGATTACATTACAGTAATACATTGCACGCAATAATCACGCACTTCCACTGAAATATTTTACAAAGAATGAGAATCCTTTGCATAAATACTGCAGAGCATTAACCGCAACACTTTGCATTCCAGAGACTGCTGGTTAATAGATACACATTCTAATTACTGCTGAATTATTATGAATGGAAAAAGAATACTGTCGGTGTTATAAGACGCTCATTTAATATCTAACCACCTGCGCAAGTAGTAGAGTATGGCGTCGAAAGCTATGTAGTGTACGAACTGGGAAGAACATTGGAGTGTTGATGGCGAGAGGCAGGAAAGTCATACAAAACCACAATAAGTAGGTCTATATCCTCTGGACATGACTTCTCCACTGTGCACTCCTATTACAAAAGCCGTGAAATTAATTAAAGAATTAAGTATTTTCTCATACTGCCACTGCGTACACTCACAAATATTTCTCAGTAACAGCAATATCACCTGATACTATGTAATCTCGATATTCAAAACGTCATCAGATCCACTACGAATGCACAAATAACCAAAACACAATGACAGCTGTTCACAATAAAAAACTGGAACAGACTTTTATATTATAATATTTTATGCCGGTAAATTAATGTTGTTGCGTAAGACAACCTTGGTTTCGTAGCCAGGAATATTAACGTACTTTCTTGTGCTTAAAACGTGTTGTGGCACTGAACAAATGATAAAGTAGCGCAAGAGCAGAACTACAAATGAAATTCATCATCACCTCCGACAGTTTGCTACAGACTTACTTTCCGTGCGCCAAAGCTACAAAGTCAGCAGTAAAATGAAAACCAAACAGACAGATAATAAATAATATGGAGAAATAACTTCAATTGTTCCCATACGGGTGCTGAGGTCTCATAAGATTATATCTAAAGAAATGAACACGTGACACACAGTGTTTTTCCATGGCGACATGTCGCTAGATAAAAACACTGAGAGGTGACTACGTTCTACGCCTTGTTTCATAACTGTCATTTTCCAGTATCCCTTCCCATTAGCATAAAGCAACGTAATTCACTTATGACTCTTAATCAAACGATACGTGTTTAAACTTTGAACGGAGGACAAAGTTTCCTCTACTGTACATTACGGAGCATGCAGTGTAACAGTACACACTGTCTCATAACTATGATAACAGGAAGATATTTAGTCTAATTTACGTGTCAATACAAGCATGGGGGCAGGAATCTTATACATTTCCTTGCTCTTCGAGGTTGCTGGTACTTTTAATGGTTCTGTTAACTTTGTGACAATGACTCCGACAGTTGTCTAATGCCACGTGTACATGACGTTTCAGCCCTGTGACTCAAAACGGTCTTCACGGTGGGCCTACTAACCACTCACAACTCCTGCTAAACGAAGGAATCTTCTATGCCCAGTATTCAACACGTGTAATCACTGAAGCTGAACTCCTACAAAAAACAAGAGTCCAACATAATGGCGATGTAATATTACTGTTTTTGTCAAAGTCATGGTCAAGGTTAAAACATTTCCAAGAATTTATTTTACACAGTTTTTCCTTGTCGGTGCTTTATTGAGTAAGCCTAGGCACAACTGCGAGCGAAAACGGAAGCGATGAACAAACGCTTACGTAACAATAGATTCATGGTAGTCTTGATGTAATTTTCCAATCGAAAAAAAAGTAGTTTATTATTTTCTTGAGTACTCGACATCAATAAACAAGGATCATTATAATTTTAAAGATGAAGTTAATAAACAGAAAATTTATAGATTATTTCCTGGTAGTAAAGTATGTTTACTGATATCTGTGGTTTCGATGACTGTTATCATTTATATTGTGGTTTGACAGGTGAGTCAAATTAACTTGCTGCCTCGATTATATGAGTCATGAGTCAAGCTGAGTATGGGAAACTTTACGCAGTGGAAGTGGATAGTAACCGGAACAGACGATTGACTACTCTTCTACCTAACTTCTGCTATTCACATTAACGTACGACCTGAATAACGGACTGGTAGGTGTCTAAGTTCTTCCTATTTTGATTCTCCTCTACTACGTATTGAAGCTCACTAATTTCATAAGTACTGTCATTCTACTTTCAAAATCATTAAAGCACAGCATATTTCAGCCAGAGTAAATACATTTCTTCGTCATACATTAATATTCCAAACAGAAAATAATTTTGTCATGCTAAGATATGAATTTTCGCTTACTGTGCGGTTCTTCTGTTGTGAAAATAAAGCCTGAAGTTTCCTCTGAAACGATGGTGACCACCTACAATATTCTGTGGCATCACATAATAGATCACGAACGAAAAAATATACGCGCTTAATACTCGCTATCCTTCACGCAAAACGAAAATAACGGAACAAAGATGTTCTATAAGTATTTGTATACATTTGTAGAATATTGTGCAGAACACAACTCTTTTCGGTTTGAACATGCATCGTAACGCAGTTACCTGTTAGTAATACAGGTGAAATGAAGGACTTGGAAGTTCAGAGTTGACTTACTCGTCAGATCAAATATTGTTATAGCAGATGCTTGAACGTCTGCTACTGTAGGGGTGCAGAGAATCGGTCTCAGCACATAAGACCTTGTTCTGCTGTGCATGTTTAACTTAGAACAAAACTCGTTCATCTGAAGAAATTAAATCCTTGTAATATTGTGATAAGCAATGTATTGACGAAATAAATAAACCAGTGTCGATCAACACATCCGTCGAAACAAATTGTCGAGTTGCATCATTCAGCAACAAATTAGGGAGGCGAGTGATAACGTCCTCCGATAAATACGAGCGTACTTCAAGAGTACTGACACTGACATGTTGCGCACTGCACTAAAATGCTCTTCGGTGCAGAGAAATACATTCTGTAAAACTAAAAACAACAAAATGAAATTTTCTATTAAATAGGTTTTTTTTTCGAAAAATCTCAGCGTATGTTGGAGAATAATGTCGGTATATCAATATAAATCAACACGCACAGGAAAAATTAAAATAAGGAAACAGATTTTGACGCAGTGCACTAGATTCGCATGTCTCAGTACAGGGCCAAGATGTTCTGTATCGAATGAGCGAGAAGGTGCATCTAAAAAGTGTATCACTTTTTATTTAAATATTAATACTGTATTATGTTTCGTGCCAAAGTATCTAGTCGATAAACCAGTTGAACAGGAAATAGAAATCTGACAGAGAATGAGGACTGGAGTTTACCTGCAAGGTTAGCAAAAACTATATAAAATAAATTAATGATGAGTTCACGCACTGCCTCCTCGTCCGTATGTTTCATCTCCAAAATTCCGAATTAGCTTCTCGCGATATACCTAAATAATTTCATTTAGGTACCCCACAAGTTCCAAGAACTTACACAGAACGTTGACATTTCTAACGTAAGATCTATAATTTTATATGCAACATTCTTCTATATAACGTACATTTAAGTTAGAGGAATTTTAAAAGCTAGAGTTCACACTAAATCTTGCCATGAAGGCCCAGACGGGAAGTAGAGGCATAAATGTACTGTTTCTTTAAACTCGGTGCTAGAGGGGATGGCTGATTAGCGCCACGCCCCGGCTTCTTTATCCCTAGGAATGACCCTGTACCCATTGTATAGGAAGTTTGGTAGGCGCCAGAGCCGGTCCAGACAGGTGCGGAAAATTCGCCCCTACTGGGATTCAACCCCCGGACCGTCCAGCTCGTAACGAGTCGCTCTACAGACGACGATATCCCGGCCCACAGTTTGAAGTTAAAGAAAGAATAAATTACGAAAGCGTGGTCTCAATACATTTGCTAACAAAAAGTTCGGTCAGAAACAAATTAAGGTCCAGAGTACTGAACATGGAACCAATTTACGGAACTGTCTGTGGCCTACTTCACACTGAAGTAAAGTGTTCAGTCTTGTGTTTACGAGAGAAGACAACCACCAAAAAATGTTAAATATGAATAAACGTTACTTCTCGTCCTAGCAAGGTTTGTGAATACAAATTTTCATATACCCACAATTCCTTGCAGGGTGCCTAAACGCGTAATGAATAGAGATGGGTAATTGCGAATTCTTTGCAGGAAGCAAGAGGAAACTGCACAGAACGAAACTTCGAAACCTTCTACTCGTCACTAAATATTAGTAGGACAACTGAACAAAAGACGATATCGAAAGGACGTGTAGCAGGTATGGGAGATAAGAGCAGTTACGTACAAATCCTGGTCCTAAAACTTAAAGGAATAGACCACTTGGACCACTTAAGCTTGCATGACAGGACAGTAGTAAAAAGGATTTTAAGGAACTAGGGTGGGAGGGTGTGAGCTGGTTTTATTTCGATCAGCTCAGGAACTAGACGCGGGCTCTTTGAGACGCGACAGTAAAATATATGATTCAGTAATAGAGGCAGGAAATTTCTCGGCTACTTCACGCACCCTAGCCTAACGCTTTTTCCACGAACAGGATTTCCAAGATATTTTACATCTGAGTATCTACCACAAAAGTTGCCGTGTGAACTCAACTTTGCTACGTAAAGGTCCAGTTTAACACTCCCCCCCCCTTTCCGAAAACAAGACGACCTAATTCGTCATACATTTTTTTCATAACGATTCATCATCATACGTTATGATGCATATTTACCAGTGTCACTGTAAGACGCAGCTACGAGTACTATTAGCAGGAATGACACTGTCACGGTTAACATGAAGTGCTTTCAACAAACCTTTCTAGACAACTAGTCAGGATAAACAATGCGTGTTTTGACATTTATTTAACTTTTCTTGATGCCAGACCAGGATACATAAAAAATTACTTACTTACTCCATGGTGCAGAGTCCTTCTTGAGAAGCTGACTGGTTTGCAGCTAGTCAAGAAATTCCCCGCATTTCACGGAATCCGAAGGTTCATTACCGCACTCACAAGCGTCCGCCA
>Ga0136643_10003371_pt1 | contig 21514 bp, 14 predicted proteins | sample TergutLab28metaG_FD_96883 | JGI IMG/M metagenome (GOLD analysis project Ga0136643, IMG submission 96883) | Labiotermes labralis P1 segment gut microbial communities from Petit-Saut dam, French Guiana - Lab288 P1 (version 3) (version 3) | ecosystem: Host-associated > Arthropoda: Insects >...
ATTATGCTTATTAGCTAACTTACCAGTACTAGGTATATTAGTATCTGTGTTTGTATGTACTGTGGTTTTTAAACTTGCCATAAAAAATCATCGGATCTTGTCACAGGTCTTCTCTTAGTACGGTTGTGAAATGTATCTGTTATACTCCCTGAAGATGTCCCTTTGAGGGCTGAAACTTGTTGGAGTGACAGTGTTAATAATAAGTGTTTGCATTAGTTAGTTTTTTATGTGAAATAGTGACATTCGTACAGGGACGGGAACAAGACAAGGATATAAAAGTGTAAAATAATGATATTTTTATTCATAACAGGTTACATAAAAATTGCATCATTTGAAAGGTAGTGAAGTGCTGTTTCCATTAGTGAATCACATTTTAAAATCTATCAAGAGGTACACCTTTTATCTTGATATGTAAAAAACAAAGATTTTTATGTTTTTTTTTTTACAAGAAAATTATTTCGATTGCAGGGCTGTTGTCCAATATATACCTCCAAGTTCAGTACTCAGATGTTTGTTGTGGGGGGAGGAATGTAAGAGGTAGATGGACTGTGAGGAGGGAAAGCTAGTCTATACTTCCATTGAGTTTGTGTTCACTTTACAGTCTGTGACAAATGTAACATTTTACAGTACTTTTCATGGCCCTTATTATAGCATTTTCTAGGAGCATGGTCATGTAATGTTCAGTAGTAAGGCGAGAAAGAAAATTCTTTGCTACTACTATGAGGCCACAGAATGGGGTCCTGTGTGTGGTGTGTAAATGACAATGTTATAGCCTTCCAACTCGAGCTATCTGCTTTTCTATTTCCTTCTGGCCAGTCTTAACCAACCAAAAGCTCTTGTCCTTAACAAATGCTATTCTGTGACTAGCACTGTTAACCAGGCAACTGGAGGGGCTTTATGGAAATATGTCTGCTACAGTTATTGGTTCATACCCTGTTGATATGTTTTTGGGTTTGCTTATTTAGTCAGCTTAGAGTCTTGCTACTAGTCTGTTTACATATTCATCTAGAGTTTCATGTGAGCTTCTGCCTTGGCATTTGGTGAAGGAACATATCTCAGCAGCAACTCCAGAACTGTCTTCATTTGACATTTAGAAATGTTTCCATAGCCATATATCAAGTGACTGACCAGTCAGAGAAATAGGCTATCTAATGTAAATAAAATATACTATTTTTAATGGAAAATTGAGTATTATCTCTGCCAAAGATGAACAGTAGTAATGTCATATTTCAGTCTGAAATACTTGTACAACTGTTTTGAAACAGTGCCATTAAAAAATTGTATCAAAACGTATTGCAAAAGGGTGACCAGTTCCTTCAGAATTATTCCTGTGAAAGCCTTCCTTATGTTGCAAGAAAAGTGAACTAGTTTCAGGACAAGAATGCAAACTGGTTCACATACTCTCAACCACGTTGAACTTGTTCGTGTACATGGCTTGCTGAACAACAGTGAAAGTGTGTGTTTGTGACATCTTAATGCTTATAAGTTATGTAGAGTGGGTAAAATGTATTAATAGTGTTTTTTATTTGCATAGCCATTAAACAGTACAAACCCACTGATGCCACCACTAACCCGTCACTCATATTGTCAGCTGCCAGCATGCTGCAGTATAAACACCTTATTGCAAAAGCTGTGGAGTATGGCCTCAGTACTGGCAAGTGAGTTTTGAGATTCAGATTTATACTGATAGGGGTTTAAATAATTTAGTTTGGAACTTCATAGAGTAAATCTGTGACATCTGGCACTGGATGGAACAAAAAGCTCTTTTAAGCAGAAATTTACTAAGAGGCCCATTAAATTTCACTATTCCATAAACTGGAAGCAGTCAGCACCGATTGTGAGAGTTTGGCCATTAATTATTGGTGTCTAGTGTTTTTTCATTAATGTTATATGTATGCCATATCACATAAGGTGTGATGGAAAGTGTGTGTTGGGTAAAACAGGACAGGACATCAAGTGACAAATTAAATGGTTAGGTCTGTCCTTAACGTTGCTGCGTACACAAAGGTGCACGTTAGGTAAGAGGTTCTGATATCCATAAAAACTATGTCTGGTAACCCTCTGGTTCTGGAAGTGCCAGACATTGCAGTATTTACTCTCTTTGCTGTGAAAATGTTCATCTCACTTCTCTCCTATCATTCTGAGTAGTGGATTGTGTTCCTTGGATTGCAAGATGGTTGTACTAGTTTATGATCTATGCAAAGTAAGACATTTTGACAAGCTCTTAGTAACAGTATGGAATGAATTAATTCATTTTAGCATAAAAATTAATTAGCCTTGACCTCATGTTGTAATATTGTTGTGTCATATAAAACCTTATCACTTGTCCACTTGATAACCTCTTAAATATACTGATTTGACAAGGAACATTGTGAAGAAGCATGATCAGGTTATGGACTGATTATGTTTTTATTCTTTCACTTTAGAAGAATGTAACTTCACCGTGTGGCTACTTAAGCATGTCCCACTTGCATTTCGTTGACTTGAAACAAAGAAATGATTGTGCTGGGTTCAGTAGATAAAGTATTTGTGGGCTAAGGGGTTCCTGTGTTGTAAATTTCCATACTTCGGACAACATGGAACTTTTTAACACAGATTTGTTAAGTCTTACAGAAGTATCTCTTGAAAAGCTGGAATGTAAAATTCTGGAAGCTGAATAAGACAGATATTGTATGTATAACTTAACAATGAGGTGAATTTGTGTAACCATTGTTGCTGTGGAAAAGCAATAAGTGTTAAATATTATGAGTATGTGTCTCTATTCTTTCATAGTTATCCAGCATGCAAATTGCTTCTTTTCTCGGTCACATTATATTGTTATCTGTGGCTTGTCTGGCTGTGCCATTAGTTTCCATATTATCTCATAAAGGCAAGATGTTTGAAAAAAAATTATTCTACATAAAATGGGTGTTTTAATTTTCCCTAAAATCTTTGTCTGAAATGTTTCTCATTTGAAGAGAATTCAGCAAGGTACTATTGTAAATGTACAAAGGTCTTCATGTAAAATACTTATTAGTGTTGTCAGATTTTAATGAAACTTGAATTTTACCTGACGGATTTTTGCAGTGTTCAAATATCATATTTTATGAAAATCCATCCAGTGGGAGCTGAGTTGTTTCATGTAGACAGACTTGACAAAGCTAATAGTCACTTTCTGCAATTTTGTGAACATGCCAAAAAATGAGCAACTTTGCACTTGAATTGATCATCATCTGATGTGTAAAGTTATTGAAAATATTCTGTGATGTATTCATTATACTTATATGACTGATTGTATTTTTGTAGTCATTTGTAAGACAAACATGAACAGTCGCACTTTGTTTCATTGTAGCCATCATGATGTGTTTTTACTTATTTATTTCAAATATATTCCAGTCAAAACACAACTATATTCTATCAATTATACATGTAGCAACATGTTCCAACTCTGAAGAGTCATCATCAGGCTATTTGTTGAACCATAAACTCTAAACTCGATATGTTTTTATAATTTTAACCTTTTAATAGTACTGACAGAACGTTAACACAATGCTATAAACTCTGTATGTTTTTATAATTTTAACCTCTTAATTGTACTGACAGTCAGAACGTTAACACAATATAGAACTGTTATAGTAATATTACTGATCTAATAGTGAAAACCTTTGTAAACTTTTGGGATCCGAAATGTGCACTGTTACCTTATACACCTCAGATATGGTTCAATGAATAACCTGATGATGACTTTTCAGAGTCCAAACATTTTGCTACATGTATAATTGATAGAATATAGTTGTATTTTGACTGGAATATATTTGAAATAAATAAGTCACACTTTATACTAACTTTGTGGAGCGGGGTCCTTCTTGAGAAGCTGGTAGTCCTGCCACCAGTTGAGGAGTTCCCTGCATTGTTTGTAAACCAAAGATTCAATAGTTTGTTCACAATAACTCACTATTAGTCCCTCTCCTCAGCCAGATCAAACCATTTGTCACTTCTTGACCATATTCCTTGAAGATTAATTTTAATATTATCCTCTGTCTGTTCCTAGGCCTTACCAGTGATCTCTTTGCTTTATGTTTTCCCATTAGAACCTTGCATACATATTTCTTTTCATCAGTGTGTGCCACATGCCCTGCCCATATTTTTTATAGTAGCCATGCACAGCAAATGTGATGGAGAATGTAACAATAAATTATTATTTTGACCCAGTCTAGTTTGATGGTAAGTGGTATCTTTTTTGAGCCCATTATAAAAAAACTGCTGTAATGTATTCTCTGCCAGAACGTAATTAACTTATGTCATGCAGTAACATGCAGTACTTAATAAGTTTAAGCTAGTACTTGGTGCAGTCATAGGTCCTTAGGTCATTCACTTTTCAAGAAATTCAAAGACATTTAATGGGATTTTGCACAGTGAAATTGTATGGTAATGTGTCTTAGTGCAGTACAGAGCCAGAGACAGGGATGCAGACACAGTATTTTTGTGTTATGCTTTAAATATGGAACAGCCATATATACTGTTTGAGAACTGTATTAAGTGGTGCCTGGGAGGAGATTTAACACAGCGTTAAAGTTTATTCATGGTTTATTTTGTGTGAATTTCAGGAAGGAGGGTGTCCATATTAGGCATATTGGTTACTGTGAATTCATTGTTTTGTTCTTGATTGGCTCTGCAGTCACATAGGTATTGCAGAGAAATTCTTAATAGCTAGACATTCACTAAAAAATGCATTGTTGTAGGAACCTTCTGATTCTTCATATTTAAAAAGGGCAGAATCTGCTGTTGTCACTGAATCGTTATGGTAGTTCTGTGATGGAATAGTATCGCATTTCATTCAGTGACTTGACTCAACAAGTTTGATTCTGACTGACCAGCTAAGTTGGTAGCAGCAGAGAGCATTCTGCTCTCTTCATGAAGAATGTTATGTATAAACAAAGCCCAAATCTAAGTTAGTGTATTAGCCTCAATGACATTTCATTTATCTCAAGTTCAGTTACAAATGAGATCTTTGCTCTTCTGGGATGTTACACCGTGTAGACTGGTAGTTAGTTACAAACATTTTGGGACAACCTGTTGGTCTTATCTTCAAGCGTCAAGCAGTCTGGCTGCTTTACCCCACGGAATGACTTTAGTGACTGAGCTGTCTTGACTTCCTAGTAGTTTGCTTTACTTGGTATTATAAAATGGAACCATGTTCTGAGTTGATGAATTATGAAAAAATGTTCCAGCCATTTTATATATTCATTCATTAACTTCCTTTCATGGCAGGACTAATAACTTGTTTATGCACTGGCTTGTTGACTGCTTGATTTTTGAAAATGGTACCGATAGGTTTTCCTGAAACGTTGGTAGCTAAGTACTGATCATTGTTACAAATACATGAGTCATTTCATAGTCTAATTCAGAGTCTTCCGGTATTTGGAATTTGTAGGCGGCAGGTATGATTAAAATAATTTTACCCAAAATGGCCATATATGTAGAACTTTTAACGAGATTAAGTTTAATTTCAGCACACCTGCTGAACAGCTAGAGGCTGCATCAGACAAGTTGGTTGTTTTGTTTGGAACTGAGATACTGAAAATTGTTCCTGGAAGAGTCTCCACAGAAGTTGATGCTAGGTGAGTTTATTTTTTCATTCATGAACCTCCATCAGGTGTAGTAATTCATTGCTTCATGGAACTGAGTTACATTTAATTTTGTGATTATGTGGTCTGGTTCTGTTTGTGACATTACGCTGGTTTGTGGATGTTTTATTGTATGGGAATGTTGGGTTAGATTTATGAAGGGTAATGGGACATGGGTTGTGCTTAGGGTTTTGAGTCCCTCCAGGGAAATTATGGGGTGGTATGTGGATTAGATCGTGACCAATTTCTTTCAATTCCTTTCCACCTCATCATTCAACTTCCCATATACTATGGCAGGTTATTATGTCCAGCTGCTTTTCATACACCACTTGGCTGAAAGACACATTTCTAAACTCTGTCATGGTATCTTCCATGTCTCCATCTGTTTATGCACTGTCTTTTATGTATTGTGCGTATGATGGGGGGGGGGGGGCTCTTATTAAAACTTATAATTTGAGTTATTAATTGTGAAAACTTACACCCTACACATTTCCTATTTCCTTATTGGCTTCCATAAATCCTAAATTAAAAAGATAAGTTTTCAACATTGATGATTCACATGGTAATGTGTAATATTTTTCATAATAGCCCCACGGTTATGTGCATGAATAAAGGTGTGATATGGAGACACTAAAAATGATGATTGTTTGCTGGCAAAACAAGTGACAAGACTCTGAAGGGCACTGAAACTTAATGCAGTCTGATAATTCTTAAAGTTATGCAGCATGTTATAAATAAAATTCAAGCATTTTATGCTGCATAGTCCGAGTTAATGACATCACCATAAAATAAACCGCAACCAGCAGGTAATGGCAGTCCGTACTTGGGAGTAATGCTTCTTACTTGTGATGGCTTTCAATTGTCCCTGACCTTTCATTTTACTTCTCATTCACAGGTGACAGAAAGGTAGGCTTTCTGTTTTAGTGAGCTAGAAGCAGATGTTTACCATCAGTGTAAAATTTCTTTATGTTTCTGTTTATTTATTTATACATTCATGTTCTACAGTGTGTGTGACAGTGGTGGGTTGTAATAACCATAGAATAAAGGTAGAAGGTATAGTTTTCCTTGTGCACATCTTGGGTTTCTATTTATTGATTTCTACATTCATGTTCTACAGTCTGTGACAGTGGTGGCTTGTAATAACCATAGCATAGAGGTAAAAGGTACAGTTTTCCTTGTGTACACTTGAAGGAATATGCGGGAGTGTAGGTACAGCATCATATATTCTTAATCTTGGCATTAGATGGGGGTGAGTTGTCATCTTCATGCCCCATGCACATTACCAATAAGGAAGAAGATCCCACCACATAATTGAGTAGGAGGCTGGGTATGCTGGGTGATGCATTGTCAGATTTAAAAATATTTTCCTCTCTTTCAAGATTGTCATTTGACAAAGAAGCCAGTATTCAAAAGGCTAAGCATTTGGTTCAGCTTTATGAAGAGGAGGGAATCAACAAAGATCGAATCCTCATTAAGCTTGCATCCACGTGGGAAGGGATACAGGCTGCAAAGTAAGTGCATTTAATTTTTAGTCTCTTAGATTTGTGTAGATGACTGTGTATTAAAACAACTTTGCCATTATCACATTTTCACTTTGTAACAGAGAATTGGAAGAAAGTTATGGGATCCACTGCAACTTGACATTATTATTTTCCTTCTGCCAAGCTGTGGCCTGTGCTGAGGCAGGGGTTACACTCATTTCACCTTTTGTGGGCCGTATTCTTGACTGGTATGTAGCAAATACAGACCAGAAGACATATGAACCTCACGAGGACCCAGGAGTTATATCTGTTACAAAGATATACAACTACTACAAGAAGTTTGGATACAAGACAGTTGTCATGGGAGCATCTTTCAGAAACGTTGGTGAGTTTAACAATGAAATCCTGGAAATGTGATATTAAACACAGAAGACCAGCTCAGTTACTTGCACTTGGGAGTTTCTTACTTGTGTGCTAACAGCGCAGTTGATTGGATGCTGGTAAATAACTTCTCATGCTGCTGTCAGCTTTAAACTTACTGAACTCTTGTTTGTCTTCAAAATATCATTCTCCAAAAGCAGTAATATCGTGGTTGTGTTCATCATGCATGTTTTATAGCATGATTAATGAATTTCACACACTGAAGACCAACTAAGATGCCAGATATTTTGCTTACTTTCCAAATCATGTTAGAAGAAAACAAATGAGAGATGTAATGAAATCCATACATCAGAACAGGAGATATTGTTTCTTTTCATGGAAGAACAGAATCCAGCCTTTCAAGGGATTAAACATTGTAACAAAATCATGAACACTGTGATAAAGGAACTTGGGCAGACAGCGATAGATTTGTATTGGGTATCTCATTTTTTCTGTGGTTAAGTATGTTGTGTGTTTTAATGAATTGTTTCCTTTTATCAGATTGTTGTAGCATGGTTAGGAGAACCTTATTTACATTACCCACAATTGCATAATGAAATTATCTTGTAAAAACTTGAAGTTATGATAAGTATGTGTTCATCAGTTCTTCTAAGTTACCTGCAAGTTGTGTGGCTCCTTTTTTTCTGCTGCAGCAGGACCAACTCTGAGACTTTAGACTTTGCAGTGTGATTGTATTCATAGTTGAAGTAAATTGTTATATGTAGTAACAGTCAGAAACCATGATAAGAGGGTACCTGTCACCACAGTATGGCGCACCTTAAGGTTGCTGATGGAGGAACAGCCTCCAGTATGGAGGGTAGCTGCGAATGTATTGAATAAGCAATCATGGACAGCTGACAAGTAGTGATCCTCTAGCTTGGTGGCTGGGCAAAGTGCTGACAACTGCACACCGTAAAAACTGGCTTTGTTACGAAACATGAACACGTGCCTCAGAACTGGACTGATTACTTTGATGCAACCTAAGCAATGGAAAAGGGATATGAGATTCAGTACCTGGAATGTTAGGAGCCTGTGTAAGTCAGGTTAACTTACAACAGTAGCCAGGGAATTAGCAAGATGCAAATCAGATTTCGAAGGTGTACAGGAGGTTAGGTGGGACAAAGACAGCATGTAAGAGCAGGAGAATATAATTTTTTATATGGAAAAGGAAATGGAAATCATCACTTGATTAAGATTTTTTGTATACCATTGAATAGTGTCAGCAGTTAAGAGAGTAAAGTTTGCTAGTGATAGGATGTCATATACAGTTCTGAGAGTTCGCTGGTGTAACATCATTGTTTTGAATGTGCATGCACCAAGTGAGGAGAGAAGTGATGATTAAAAAGACAGCTTTTATGAGGAATTAGAGCAGGTGTTCGATTATTTTCCTAAGTTCCATATGAAAATTCTGTTGGGAGATTTCAATACAAAAGTGAGGAGAGAGAATATTTTCAAATTGGGAATGAGAGTCTACGTCAAGATAGTAATGATAATTGTGTTAGAATAGTAAACTTTGCCAAATCAAAAAATCAAGTTGTTAAGAGCACAATGTTCCCACACTGAAACATTCATAAGTACACCTGGACCTCTCCTGAGGTGAAGACTCAAAACCAGATTGAACACATATTGATAGATAGGAGATGGGATTCAAGTATACCTGATGTATGATCTTGCAGAGGAGCTGTGATACAGGTCACTGTGTGGTGGTTACAAAGGTTACGGAAAGATTGGCAGTAAGTAAACAAGCAGCGCAAGAAGTTTGATGTGGAAAGATTTATTACCAGGAAGCTAAGTGAGCTCTAGGTTAGGAAACAGTATCGAATTAAGATCTCAAACAGGTTTGCAACTTTGGAGAACTTAAGTGATATCGTGGATATAATTATGGCTTGGGAAAACATTAAAGGGAATATAAAAATCTCAGTTGAAGACTCAAGGTCTGTACAGATTGAAACAACATAAACGATGGTTGATGAAGAATGTTTACATTTTTTAGATCAAAGGAATCATGCTAAAATGCAGTGGTTGCAGGATCCAAACCAAAGCAATGTAGACAATCTAAACAGTTTGCAATGTGAAAATAACAAGACATTTCAGAAACAAAATTAAGGAATATCTGGAAGCTAAAATTGATGAACTTGAAACAGTAAGATCGAAAATATCAGAGACTTGTAAACGGGCATCATTGATTTTTAGAAGGGTTACCAGCCTAGAACTAGTATAAGACAGGGTGAGAAGGGTGATTTGGTTATAAACTGCAACAGTATTTGGCTAGGTGGAGGAACCATTTCTCTCAGCTGTTCAGTGTACATGGGTTCAGTGATGTTAGGCAGACAGAAATACACACAGCAGAACCACAAGTGCCTGAAGTTGAGGGTCCGTGAGGTTGAGATGGATCTTGAAAAGCTAAAAATTCAAATCACCAGGTATTGATCAAATCCCAGCAGAATTGATAAAAGCAGGGGGTTGGACAATTTTCTTTGAGATCCATAAACTTACTAATTCTATTTGGAACAAAGAGGAATTGTCTGAGGAGTGGAAGGACTCGATTGTTATACCTATTTATAAGAAGGGCGTTAAAACAGATTGTAGAAATTATAGGGTCATATCACTTTTGTCAGCTACATACAAAATTGTATCTGATGTCCTGATGTCAAGGCTAACTCCATATTGAGAGGAAATTATAGGGGTTCATCAGTGTAGATTTTAATGCAACAGGTCAACTCCTGATCATATATTCTGTATTCATCATATACTTGAGAATAAATGGGAATACAACAAGGCATTGCATCAGTTCTTTGTAGACTTCAAGAAAGCTTATGATTCAGTAAGGAGGGAGGTTTTGTGTAATATTCTCATTGAGTTTGGTATCCCCATGAAACTGGTAAGGCTAATAAATATGTGTCTGACTGAAACGTGTAGCAGAGGCTGTGTAGGCAAGATTTTGTTTGATATGTTTCCTGTTAAGAATGGTTTGAAACAAGGAGATGCTTCATTACCATTGCTTTTCAACTTTGCTTTAGATTAGGCCAATAGGAAGGTTCAGGTAAACCAGGATGGCTTGAAATTAAATGGTACACATCAGTTTATGGTTTGTGTTGATGGTAATGTAGTGGGTGGAAGTGTACATGCTATAAAGGAAAATGCAGAAGCTTTGATAGTGGCTAGTAAGAAGAGTGGAGAGAATGCTGATAAAACTAAGTACATGGTCATGTAACGAGATCAGAATGCAGGACGAAGTCACAATATTAAGATTGATAATAGATCCTTTGAAATGGTGGAAGAGTTCAAATATTTGGGAATAACCTAAACAAATCAAAGTTCTATTCCAGAAGAAATTAAGAGCAGATTAAAGTCAGGGAATGGTTGCTATCATTTGGTGCAGAATCTGTCTTCCAGTTTGCTATCCAAAAATTTAAAGATTAAGATTTACAGAACTATAATTTTGCCTTTTGTTTTCTATGGGTGTGAAACTTGGTCCCTCACATTGAGGGAGGAATGTAGGTTGAGGGTGTCTGAGAATAGGGTGCTGACGAGAATATTTGGGCCCAAGAGGGATGAGGTACCTGAGGAATGGAGAAAACTACATAATGAGGTGTTTAATGATACGTGCTCCTCACCCTATATTGTTTGGGTGATCAAATCGAGAAGAATGAGTTTGGTGGGGCATGTAGCATTTACGGGGGAGAGTAGAGGTGTGTACATGGTTTCGGCGGGGAAACCTGAGGGAAAGAGACCACTTGGAAGACCCAGGCGTAGATGGGAGGATAATATTACGATTGATCATCAGGTAGAGGGGTGTGAGGGAATGGATTGGACCGATCTAGCTCAGGATAGGGACAGGTGATGGGCACTTATGAATGCAATAATGAACCTTCTGGTTCCATAAAATGTGGGGAATTTCTTGACTGAGAACCGATTAACTTCTCAAGAAGAACTCTGCTGCATGGAGTGAGTAAGTGTGTAACAGTCAAAAAAATTAATTGCATTGCTCTTCATTTTGAGAGAATACAGGTAGGATGTCAGATGAGGAAAGCAAATAGCATTATGGTGTAATACTTTGAGCTTTGAGAGTCTCATGTCTATGATTCTGATGAATAATTTCATGTGGGATATGGTGACATGAGGCCTGATATAAAATTACTGATGTTGGTAAACTGATACTGGACTACACGTAATGTCTGTGATGGTATTCTTGCAGATGTAATATTAACTTTTACTTGTGTTTAGTGTGACATAACACCAAGCAGCACTAAACAGAAAGTATGAAAATAGATCACCTAAGTGTAAAATGGTGGCAATAATTATGCAAAACAAACCAGTAATTGTATACCTGTCAGAAAAAATATTATTGTGGCAGATTTCAACCCTTAATTGTATATTTACTTGTAAAAAAGCTTCATGAGGCTATTTTCTATCCTAATGCATTCTCAAGTGAAGTGGTTACACATACGTTCATTGTCATGGTTAAATGTGGTTAAATGAAGCCGTACTGCAGCATACTGTTGGGCTTCTTGATTGGTAGTGTTTCATACTGGTGTGAATCATCAGTTACAGGGCTTGAAGTGTAGTCATTGAACCGTTAGTGGGGTATGGAGAAGTTGAGAATAATGGCTTTGAGTTTTCATATTCCAAGTGTAAAAGTTAATTCCAGTGGCACTGTAATAGCCTTGTATTTCAGATGGCAAGATAGATGTTACTGGAAACCAGAAGGTATTGGGCCATCATTTTCAGTAATTCTTTCATGATAATAGATATTGAATTAATAGGTGACAACAGAAATGACAGTTATAATCTCTTAGTACCAACAAATGCACATATTATATTAATATAATATTCACCTTACACGTTTCAGCTGGTCACCATCCACAGGGAGCTCACAACCAAATAGCTTAAAACTCGCAGCAGTAAATTAGTCCTGACGATGCTGTGCTTGTGAATGTACATATTATGTTAAAATTTACATTATGTAAATATTAAAATTTACAATACATAGAGTATGATGAATGGCAATTGATGTATTGATTATCCATTGTTACAAAACAGTAGTATTCTTCATGAATACTGTATTCTCTTGTGTGTTTGTTGATTGTGCACGAACATCTATTATATTACGATCCTAATAGAATCCTGTCCCTGAGTGTTATGTCTTGCTAGTTTGCAGTGAACCTGGAGACTTCACATTAGCTTCTAACAATAAAACTAAAACAATGTGGAATATTATTACATCTGAAACTGACAGGCAAGGTAAGACAGAAGATATTTTTTATTTTAGCAGTGGTAATGATGAAGATTATGATTATCAAGATATTTCTGATTCCTTCAAGAATATTTTCCTTTTAGTAGCTGTTAAAATTACTCTTAAGTATCAAACTAGTAATGATCATAATAACACACGGATACAAATCCCTTGTGTTATTTATCACAACGATTTAGTGATACACTACCAGATAGAAAATTTAGGAACACATTAACTCAGGAAATAAAAAAAAAGATCAATTCCATAAGTACAAAAAATTCATATGATAATGAAGTATCAACACAAATATTAAAAATTAGTTCTCTGTATATCATTTCTCGCCTTAATTGTATTTGCAACAAAGTATTAGTGACAGGGTTCTATCCACTACATTTAAAATATTTTGAGATAAAACTGCTGTATAAAAAACGTGATAAAAATAATATAGCCAATTACAGACCCTTTTCACTTCTACCTTCATTTTCGGAAATTTTTGAAAGCATTATGTGTGTGTGTGTGTGTGTGTATATATGTAGAATAGTACTGGAATGCACAAAAAATAATAATATAGTTGTTAAGGAACAGTTTGGCTTTAGATCTAAATTATTAGTAGATGGGGCCTCTTACGGCCTGATTTCAGAAATCAACGTTCTTTAAGTAATAAAAACATATTAGGGGGTTTATTATCTAGCCCAACAAATTCACTATGTATATATTAACAATACTTTATATATTTTAAGTACTACATGTTTTGATGCATCTGCATCATCTTCAGGGAGTCTTATCCTTCTACTTTGCTGAAGTTACAAAAATCTTTAAGGTTGCAAAATCAATAAAATCAGTAGATTGAAATGTTTACATGATCATTATAATTGATGATAAAATACAGTACATTTTAATCTACTGATTTTATTGAGTTGGTAACCTTAATAATTTTTGTTACTTCAGCGGAGTAGAAGAATAAGACTACCTGAAGGTGATGCACATGCATCAAAACATGTAGAAGTACTTACGATATATAAAGTATTGTTTATATATATATATATGTGTTGTGCATTTGTTGGTCTGGATAATAAATTGTACAAGATACACAGTATGTACATCAAAGTAAGGTATTTTCTGTGACCTCCTCATGATTTTCAACTGTGTTAAATCTCGGTATCTTGCTCTCAGAATTAAGGTATTATGGTATAACAGGTACAATTTACTCATTAATTACATCCTATTTAGAAGACAGACATCAGAGTGTATACCTAGTAAACAATGACTATAAAACTTGCTCCAGCTGGGAAGTAGTAAAGCATGGTGTGCCACAAGGTTCAATACCTGGACTATTTTTTTTCTTGCTTATATTAATAATATAACTAAAATAACAATTACTAAAGATAACAACAATAAATTCAAGTTAGTTTTATTTGCAGGTGGTACAAATCTAATCATCACTAGCCTAAATCCTGCTAATTTTATAAAAGACATCAGTGGGGCAGTTACAGATATTCTTCTTATAAAGTGCTACAACCTGTACAAGGTTCTGACTTGCTCAACTACTTTCTTCCAACTGTCTCTGTTCTGTGCTACTTTCTTCCAATTGCGTATGGTCATGCTCCTTATATTTTCCAAAACGTCATCTTCCTAAAGTGTTCAGGTCTTCCAATTGGTCTTTTAGACATGGGTTTCCATCCCTTGGTCTTCTGCACATTATTATCCTTGGCCGTGCATTGCGCAACATGGCCTAACCAGTTTAACGTTTGTTTCTTAATAAACCCGATTATATTTTGTCCTTTTAATATTTTGTTGATTTCTTGATTAGTTTTACTCCTCCAGTAGCCACCGTCTGTTCTCGTAGGACCAGATATTTTCCTTATGATCCTTTTTTCGAAAATCATCAGTTTATTTATCATATTTTCCTTAAGTACCCATGTTTTGGAAGTGTAAGTTACTTTTGGGCAAATTAACGTGTTGTAAAGTTGTAGTTTGAAATTTTGGGATATTAATTTTGATGTGAATAGTTTTTTTTAAATGAAAGTTACAGACATTAATAGCTGGATTAAAGGAAACTTGTCACTAAATTTTGAGAAAACTGTCTCATACAGTTTTTAACTAAGAATAGTTCACATATTCCCATTTGTGTTGGTTGTGATAACAATATAAAATCCACTGTTACTAATATAAAATTATTAGGAATAATGATTGATAATACATTAATGTGAAAAAGCCATATAGAAATGATTATACCATATAGCATGATTATATGGTTTGGTTTGCTGTTAGAGCCATTAAAACTTTTGTGATGCCGGATACAATGAAGATGGTTTACCATTCTTATTTCCATTTTATTATTAATTATGGGATAGTCTTTTGGGGAAATTCCTCATATAGTAATAGTATTTTCAAAATACAGAGGAGAATTATTAACATTATCATGGGTGTTGGAATCAGGGATTCATGTACAGAATTTTTTAAAATATTAAATATTTTCCCACTGATCTCACAATATGTATATTCACCCTCCTGCTCTTCATGGTTAATAACAAAAATTGATTTTGGATGCATTCTGGGATACATAATATCAATAACAGGAACACTTCTGATTTCTATGAACCATTGTAACATATGACTTTATCAAGAAGGTCCCTTTTATATGGGTATTAAAGTATGTAACAGTCTTCCACCTGAAATAAAAGATTTGTCTCAAAATATTAAGAAATTTAAATCATCCTTGAGAGGGTTTCTTCACCAACATTCATTTTATATGTTTGGAGAATTTTTCAATTACAAAGCAGTTGTATGAAATACTTTTTCTACTAAATTGATTTATATTTTTATGTCTCTTGTGTGAAATTTTGATGTATGTTTTCACATGTAAGATACATTTTGTATTACATTAAGGATGATATTGTAGCATTATGTAGTTTTGTTGATTGTAAATAATATTTGCTAATTCCATCTTGTTTATGAATAGTTCTGTATTTGTGTAGAACAAGGTTACTTATATATCTGTATATGACTGGTTCTTTATCCATTGGTTGTTACCGACTATGGATCTTTGGAATGAGCGAAGTAAATAAATAAATATAACAAGGTGCCAGATGACATAAAGGTACTGGACAAGGTATCTTATAAAGGCAATTTGAGATTTTTTGTTACAACATGCATTATATACTCTGCCACTGAATAAGTCATAGTTTTTATGTTTGGATAATATTGGATAATATGAGCAGATGACTTCAATAAATTACATCTAACAGATTAAATTTTGTATTGCTGTTTATTATATTATATTGGTTGTATGTCCATGTATTATAAGTTGTGTTGTGTAATATATGAATCATACACTGAAATTTACATGTCCAATGTTACATTTGTGAATGAGTGGATGAACAAATAAACGAAACTAAATTAGCAGACATAACACACAGGGGTAGGATCCTTTTAGGATCATGAAGTAATAGATGTTTGTAAACAAGCAACAACTGCATGGGAGAATACAGTAATTGAAGAAGAATACTACTATTTTGTAACACTGTATAATCAGTACATCAGTTTATCATCTTCTGTATGTTGTAAATTTTAATATTTATATAATGTAAATTTTATATTTACATTCACATGCATATCATCATAAGGAGTAATTTGTTGCTTTGAATTTTAAACTGTTTAGTTGTGAGCTCCCTGAGAATGGCAACCAGCTGTAACATGTAGGAGCCAGATAAGGTGAAATATATTCTACACAACCACCCTTTGTAACTTTGTTGTCCTGCGTGCTCAGTCTGGTAGGTGATCCTCTTTTGGGAAACAGGTGTGATTCACCGAATCACATATAGTTTTAATTATTGTTTTATTTACTCAATTTGTTGTTGATAAAATAAAAAAAAAGGAGTGCTGTATCAAGTTCATCATCATCATCATCATCATCTTCATGGATTAGGTTGTTTGACCTGTTCCAGCATCGACACATTGCCATTGTTACCTGGGGCGTCACGGTCTCTTCTTCCTCGAGGTTTGTAGTTGGGGGCGTGTTTCGGGAGTCTGGTGTTGTCCATTTTTCAAGGTGGTTGATTAAGTTAAACAACTAAATCATATTTTATTAAAATAACACAGTCACTTGTGCTCCCTCACTTACACCTCTCGTATGTGACCGACTTCCTTACTGGACTGCTAGCATCCGTTATCAACTCCTAACTGTTTCGGCATATAAATCTCTCCCCTCATACCTTTCACCAATGGTTCTGAATATACGTTGACAGATTAACCTACAACGCATGGCCATGAACCATCCATAACTGATGCCAGCAATCCTAATAAACAATTACACTAAAAATGATCGGCTACAATATATTAGTATAATATGTGCATTTGTTGGTACTAAGAGATTGTAATCATTCACAATGCACAAAAAGAATAATACAAAAGTGAAATTCGAGGTCTTGACATCCTTCATCATGTAGAAATTCTGTTAGTAATTCCAAGAGTAGCTGAATTTTTGCATTAATCTTCTTGGTTTTGACTTTTATATAGCAGGTGTTATGTTTTAGGTGAGATAAAGGCACTGGCGGGATGTGACTTACTGACAATCAGCCCCAAGTTGCTAGAGGAGCTTGATTCAAGTAACCAGGAAGTGTATGAGTCTCTTACTGAGAAGTCTGGTATGTTTATTATTCCTTAGGTGTTATAAGATATTGGGAAATAACATATAATGCAACACTGAAGCTCATTCAGATCTTTGCATTGCAGAATGTTAGTAGATGGTGATAACAGTGAACCCAGTGCAGTCACACTGTGGTTGTGCAGAAGTGTAGGTATGTTTGTGATGTTATTATCATTGGCATCCATTTTCATATTTCTTTGAAGAACTTATGTGTATGTTGCTTTTGTGTGAGTTCAATTTATTGGTTATACAGTTACACAGTTTATAGGTATATTTATGTTCTATGAACATATCAAATTTCATACTCCCAAATATAAGCAATAACTATAAAATGTCATGAATGCATATTTGTAAATCAAATGATGAAGAAAATCAGTAACTACATAGGAACATGACATAACATGAAAACTGCATCATTCATTTATGAAGTCGCACCACTACAAATCGCAAGTGTATGGGGCCATATTATATTTAAATTGGCAACTGTATGGTTTGTATTCTTCTTTCAAACAAAGAGAGTTTATCCTCCATATGTGTAGGTCTTCCTATAAAATGCGTGTTATTTGTCCACCTTTAATCAGATTTCAATTTGGTTGATAGATTTATAATAAAAAATCCCCACTATAAAATTGCATGAAAATCTGTTCATTGGGAGCTGAGTTGTTCCACTTTAAACACATATGAAGAAATAGTCCAGATGTTCTTAACCTGCACAAAAATGAATAGAATTTGATGTTATGTGAGAGGTTTGTTTAAGTAGGTAGTGAAATGTCATTCTAGAAATTGTCACGATAGATAATGGGGTCACAGTAATATCACAGGGCATCTTTCCCTGTGTTGTGTCACATTGGCATTTATTGCTCCTGCATGCAGTATTGTTTAGTATTCGCTAATGATACTACTTGACTGCAGAAGGTTAAATTGTTTTTTTAATAGATTATAAGTAACATGCTTATAGGGTACAAAGCTTTTAGGAATGTCAGTGGAAAAGGAGACTTCTAGAAGACTTAACTGAAATGAAGTACAATTTTGAACTAAACCTTAAATCCCAATTTTACTGTAAATGGACTACATAAGAATGGCATAAGTAAATGACGGATCAGGTCATACAACATACAGCTTACAAGGCAGTTGTGAATAATTTATCTGTGCACTACAGTTTAATAATGAGTTCACATTTTTAAGTCGGTAATTTTGTTTGCAGCACGTAAAGCTGATGTTGAAAAGGTCACTGTGGATGAGAAGACATATCGTTGGATGTTGAATGAGGATCAGATGGCTTCTGACAAGCTGTCTGAGGGTATTCGTAAGTTTGCTGAGGATTCTCGCAAATTGGAAAAACTACTCAAAGAGCATTTGAGCAAGGCTAAGTGAAATTGTTAATGACCTATCATACTGAAACATACTTGATGCCAATTGTAAACAAGAAAAGAATAAAGCATTTCTTCTTAGGGTTAGCAGTTGTATCCTTGGCGAAAGGGTAGGAGAAAACCATGATGATAATTCTGGCACCTGTTTAGTCAATGACAAACACCTTTTGATATGTACTTTAAACATTTTTTCTGCTCTTTATGATGAAAGATGTTACGGTTTCTGAAATGTGTATGTATTTGTTTTTTACATATCCCCAACTCTTTTCCTTGCATCTGTTAGTGTACTGTTTCATTTAAAATGTTTACATCTAGAACTAGTATGTTTACATGTTATGTTTTTACATATATAATTTGTTACCCATATATTTCAATTGTGCCTTCATGTGTGTCAGTGCTGCAGTTGACTTTGTTTATTAGGGTCGACACTGCGGTGTTCCGTAGACCTCAACCGTTTCTGATCTTTTGTGCAACCCTTTGCTGTGTATGCCAACAATATATAATGTAATAATGCTATCACCCGGATGAGTAATAAACGTGCCACAAGCTGCTCAGCAACAGACAGCCTTGTGTGGCTGTTGACTTGCAGTTGGTTTGAGTTGCTGATCTTGACATCTAAGATGCCTGATATTTCCTACAGCTTTTTGTCCACAGATAGCATTCTTTATATTTCTGAATAGCTGGCACATATATTTAATTTAGTACATTTTGTGATTCAGGTGTTATGACTAAAAATGAGATGTACTTGTGACATGCAACAGTGCAAGTCACATTTGTCACATTTATTGAAGAGATAGGAAGAAGCTTTACACAACTGATTTTTGTAGAATGAAGATCACATTGAAGTATTTAATAAAAAATTCCACTCCTACAGCTGTAAACTGTCATACCAGAACTCAGGTAATGGTCTCTAAAAGAAAACTATCAGGAAGATGCATTCTTGAGGTGTTATTAAGAAGAAACATTTCAATTGTGTGTGATGTATGCTGTCTAGATATATGCAGTCAGTTATAAATTGAATGGTATTGTATTATGTGGCTGGGTAATGCAGGAAGGTGGACAGTGATTGTAATGTTCCTGCCTTAAATGAGGCTATTATGTTAATTACTTGCTTGAAATCAAGATTTTATGCAGATACCATTTAAAACTATGTGTATAACTCCATTCAAGGCATTTTCTTCTTAGTGCAAGAAATTCCCTCAAAGTATTTAGTCCCTTACATAATATATGCCTTAAAGTAAGTTGAAAGTGATTTAAAGTAACAAACTCCACATAGAATAATGTTTTAGAAGGTAATAGTTACTGAGCTAGAAAATAAATTCAAGCATTGTACGGAACCTGAAGGTTTGTTATTGTGTTCGCAAGAACTCTGTGCAGGGTCTTGTTTTGTGGTAACAGTTGTATAATAGAAGTGATGCAGATCAAGCTTCATCACCATTTGTTGATGGTAAAAATTCACTTAGGCATTGCAGTTTGGCGGTGTCTACTTTATGTATGCGATTTCTGTCAGAGGATTCAGAAGACATACATGTAAGTTCCATTAGATCCCTTGGTATAATGGCTTTTAAAATGAAGTGAATGGGGCACATATATATAATGGATCACAAAGAACCAGTGTGTGAGGTTATGAACCTGATACATTTAACTTAATATATGTTCTGGTTTCTGAATGTAAGCAATGACCTATGGGGACTTTAAACTTAGTAAGAAGAAAGTTGTTCATTTGTATAATTTTGAATGAGAGTTCTGAGCAGTTGACTGTCATTGATGAAATCCACTTGTGCCAGTCACTGACAGTGACTGAGGAGAAATAATAGGCAACATTTAGCACACCCAACCTAAATAAATGGCCAGTTGCAGTACAGTCAAACACATGGCATGGTCCCTCACCGCCCTATAGTGAAGGCCTCCAGCCAAATCAGTCTCCCCATAATCAGAGAGACCATCAGTGGATTTTGAGATGATGTGTGATTGTAGGTAAGACTAGTGTCTTGGAGGAACATGCCGCCTCTGCCTTCAGGGTGATTGAATTGTCATAGTAGATGCTGTAGTGATGAGGTGGGGTGGGGGGGGACCAACCAACCAAACAGTTAACCCTTGGACGCCGGAATTAAATCTTTGACGCCGGAATTAAATCCCCCCTCTCCCGGCCACTTTAGTGGTTGTTCGGCTATTTAATGGGCTTACTGCGTGACATATATATATATATATATATATATATATATGTCGTTCAGCGGCTAAGGGTTAAGGATAGACTTGTACTTCATGGGCAGTTTAGACATTCTTGTGTGTGAAATGTTCTGACTGCAACAAAGCTTCCTTATAATTATAGTGAAGGTTTTGCTCATGTTAATGGATTTTCCATCTTGGCTGTGGGCTTTGATGTAATCATAAATGTTTGTGCAACAAATGGCTGTTTTTATTGTCCATAGCCCAATCATGGCTTGCTGGAATGTGGGTAGGAGTATGAGCATCTCACCATTAGTCTTTTTACTGGGTGCTGGCTCTGTTACTTTTATAGGGCTCCCCAAATTTGTGGTCTCTGAGCTGGCTGGTGCTGTGGTGGAGTACAACTTCCCTGCAGTAACCAGACTAGGCACCAGGCTGTGATCAGCTGGTATTGGGGGGGGGGGGGGCCACGGCTTTTTCTTTTTTGCCCCCTTTGTGGGGTAACGCCTCCCTTTTGGCTGTTTGGGGGGGGGGGGGTTATAGTGTGGCGGGGGGAATGGGGGGGATTGTTTTTTTGGCTCTTC